>VFQN01003544.1_pt1 | contig 22111 bp, 38 predicted proteins | sample 3512371 | NCBI WGS metagenome assembly VFQN01 (sample SAMN10412370, study PRJNA504923) | tailings metagenome | isolation source: Replicate 2 from Balatoc abandoned mine | place: Philippines: Itogon, Benguet | collected 2017-08-28
GCCCCCCTCACGGGCCCGTGTCTTTCGGATAGGGGCCCCAATGACTTTCGGAGAAGATCAACCCAAGTGCGCCTGCTTCGAACCAACCGATGAAGATAGGAACGCTGCCTGTTCACAAGCGAACATACTTGTCACCGTATTCAGTGACCCGTTGGTTTTTCACCATGCTGCTGTCTTGCTGCTTTGAAAGGCAGATCGTGCGCATGGGTTACCATGGGCTTGCGTAGCTTTGTCGTACATAACACCGAGCTCATAAGTGTAACACCCCTGGCCACGGGACTCCAGTATGCCCTCAAGTCCGTCACGCGTGTAGTATTCCGTGTGCATGCCTAGGGCTGAGCCAGGCCAACAACTGCCCTGGCCACGTATGTCGAGGCTTTCCGCTTACAACGAGGTGGCAACATACAACACCGACAATGTCGAACCAGGTCGTACTCAGTGGCAGCCGTTCGTTGCCATGGGAAAAGCTTATCCAGTGAACCCCCAGCATACGTTGCCTAAGTGGCATACATGGCGGCAGCACAACTCTTGACTCAATACTAGTAATTCCGCATGCATACATGCGTCCTACTCCTACCGACCCCACACTAGGTGAGCATGCCAATACCCTATCCTGCTTTGTCGCCGCTGGCTGCAACACCCTGCAATCAGGTATTGACAAGGTCGCAAGTGCTTACTGACCCTTCCTGCCGCACTCCAACACCAAATGGTGCTGGGGCCAACACGCAGACCACTCATCCGCTTCTCCACTCCCCCTGCCATATCATGAGCGCTCATGCGAGGTGATGCAAGTCCTTGTTCATCCTGCCTAACCTTTGTCGGTGCAATCTTACGGACAGTAGCCTTAGCGACAGCAAATGGCACACGGCACACAATACACGAAGCACAATACCGCATGTCTACAGTCCAGGACCTTGATACCAAGGCCTACACTCACGGTCCAACACCCCGTTGGCCTAGTCCTTCTTGCCCTGCTTGCTCCCACTGCCGTACACCTCGTCCTCGTCCGCGTTGCTCATGGGCAGAAGGGCATAGTCCTCCTTGGTGGTCTGCGGAGGGGTGGACAGCGGTGGGGGAAAGAAGTTAATACCCCGTCCGGCCGGCTGCACAATACTGCACGCAAGTGCCGGTGCGGGAGGCCTCAAAAGATGAACGCCACAAAAAAATTGGGGGTACCGTGCGACAGTACGCAGCCTGCCGGACATGCTGCCGGTACTGCGGTATACTGGTATGCAGCGGCAAGTCCTGTTGGGTTGTGCTACAGGACTACGCAGTCCGCGTCCAGTGCGGGCCATTATCGACCACCCGACACGTGCCTGCGCTGCGTCCTGCTGGGAACCCTCCCGCGCTCCACCTGCGCACCCTCCCGCGCCCCAGCTGCGCACCTCCCGCGCTCCACCTGCGCACCCTCCCGCGCCCCAGCTGCGCACCTCCCACGAGCCCCACCTGGTTCTTCTTGATGAAGCGCGCCCGCAGCTCCTGCAGCGGGTGCGCCAGCAGCGGCTCCTTGATGTCGTGGACCAGGTCCTCGATGTCCTCCGAGCCCAGCACGTCGTCAGGGGCCAGCCGCGCCTTGAGCACGTAGATGTCCAGCCTGGAAAATATATACGCATGCTCAAAGCTCTGGAGAACTCACTATCTGACTGTGTGAGGAATGCCGAAGGCGCCTTGAGCACTTAGATGTCCAGCCCGGGATACGCGTGGAACGGGAGGAAACCGTGAAACGCGTCAGGGAAACGCGGGTGTCTACACGCGAGGAGGCAGTCAGTTGATAAGCTGCCGACCTGGCGTGGAGGCGGCGCCAGGGAGAGGCGGCTCGTCGCACCCCAACAGATTAGGTATGCAGCAAAGATGCACGCACAAGGGTAACATTCCGCCGGATTGGCACGTGGGGGTGGCTGTACGGGGGGTGGGGCAACAGGAATGGAGCTCGTGGCACACAGGCAGCACAGCAGTCAGCCAGCTTGCATGGCAGCGGCCCTCGAAACCGCACAGTTGGCGTCTGTATGGTGTCTGATGTTGGTTGCGCATGTACCGGAGCTGTACTCGCAACGGCGCAGAATGCCCCATGCCCCAGACCCACTTGGGGCTGCCGGCGTAGCACACGCGGACGTCGCCCTTGTCGGACTTGAGGTAGTTGTTGAGCCTCGAGCCGCCCGCCGCAGCACTGGTGCTCTTGAACAGCTGGTACGCCGTGTACCAGCCGATGCCGGGGACGGCCAGCACCTGCGCACATCCATATTTCCAAACACGGCTGTCATTTGATGATATCCAAAAGCACCTGGTTTCTTTGCCGCGGGTGTCAGGAGCATTCCTACTGGTCTGTTTACGCACACGGGTGCGCGGCAACGCTGCCCCTCCGCGGCGCTCACGGTACATGCTGTGACGTGCAATTTTGCGCATGCATCAGGTGCTGGACCATACTCGTGCTGTCAAGGGGCAGGCCCTAGTACTTGATGAGTCCCTACATCATGTACTTTCCCCGGCCAATGCGGCCACCACCGTTGTAGGCCAGAATAACCTGATCTGCAGTATTGCAAGGGTGCGAGACGCCCGGCCTCGGAGAGATAATTCACGCAATGTCTCCGACCCTCAGATGTAACATACTTCCGCAACGCAGAGCCCGAACCTTAATTGGAGGGCTACGGGAGATAACGCAATGTACAGGTCACTCGCCGGCCGCACGATCATCGCACCTCTAGGCCCACGGCCACCGGCAGCATGACGCCCGCCACCGCCGCCTTCCCGGCAGACTTGTAGCAGAAGCTGCTGGTGAGCTGCGTCAGCTGGTCCTGGATCTCGTCTGGCGGGATGGTGGCGGGGTGGTGCACCACCAGCTGCATAGCGGCACAGGCGGGTGGGGACGCGGGAGGCAAACGTTAGTGCAGGGCGCATGGGTTACGGAGAGCAGCAGTAACGATGGCAACCGTGCAAGGCCACGCAAGTAGAACGATTGACACAATTGCCGGCAGCGCAAATGTTTCCCTGTGCAGCAAGCACCGTTGCAGGCACCGTAGCGTTGCACCACAGTCCCCAAACTGTTCACCTTTACATCGCAAAAGACTGCCGATGCCACCTGTAGTGCCCCCATCGTACCTTGTTTGCCTTCCGAGGGATGTTCCTCATCAGCCGCTCCTCCGCGTTCATGTTTTCCAATATGGCCTGGCCGGCCTTGTAGATCTTCTGGCCAAAGTTGCCCTTGTCTTTGAGGCCGTGCCACATGTTGCTGAGGCTCGTCTGCATGCCCTCCACGCCGGATGCCACCTTGCCGAGGACGGCTGGGGTAGAGGGGAAAGCGCAGAAGCGTTGGCGTGACGCAGCAATGGCATGACTCGGGCGCTTGGGCACGTAACATGTCATCGCTCATCCCTATTGCTGCCTTTTACACTCTGCAGGACGCCTTGGGGAGAACAGCAAGACCGGAGGAGGCAACAAAGTGCTACAGCTGCAGTTAGGTTGACTTCACCATAGTTTGGTCCACACCGTAAGTCCACGCACCACCCCCGTGCATTCCACGCACTTACTGCTCGTGTCCGGCTCGTCCTTCCAGTTCACGACGGGCAGGAACACAAGCCGCTCCTTGAACAGCGGTATGGCCCACAGGTGCAACTCCCGGTTGCTCATGGGCTGCCCCACCCCAGTGCCGCTGCCGTCATCCGCAGCGCCAACAGCGCCCTCAGCCGAGCCGTCGCCTTGCTGGGCTGCCCCGGTCCCACCGCCTCCGTTGCGTTGCAACCCGCTGTCCCCTGCGGCCGCGTCCCCCGGCCTGCTGGTGCTGGTGCCTGTCCCCAGCGCGGCGGGGCCCGACGCTGCACCCCCGAGCGCGAAGGGGTCAAAGGGGTCTGCCGTGCCGCTCACGTGGCCCCTGTCCGTCTGCACCTGCCCGGGGGCCTGCATGAAGCCCTGCTTCGGTTGCCCTGGCCACCCCAGCGCTTCCGCCTCCCTTTCCGCGTGCTGCTGCTGCAGCAGGTCGTCTATCCCAGTTGTGCTGTGCGAGTGCCGGTGCGCCATGGCCAGGCTGCTGCCTGCCACAGGGCCTCGAGATGCGGGGCCTGTGAACGAGCCAAAGGATGGCCCCGAGGCCGGCCCTGGTCCCGCACCCGGCCCGCCGTGCTGTTGCCCCTGCCGCCCTGACGCCATGCTGCCACCCGCCTGCCCCCCGGGTTGCGACGCGCCCAGAAGGTCCGAGAAGCTGCCGAACAGCCCGAACCCCTTGCCGCTTGTGCTGGCCGTTGGTGCCGGTGCCGAGCCGCCCTGCACAGGGAGGGACACCCGCGTCATGACATGTTATAGGCAGCTGCACGTCGCATACAGGGCTGTGCCCTCTGCATGAGTCAGTTGCCCCACAACGCTACGCCACATGAACCGTGCAGCCTGCGGTTGGTCTCTTCAGTCCACGCGGTCCGACCAGACCCCGTGCACTGCAGGATGCCCGGCAAACATGAGGGACCCTCACCGGTGCAGGGTCCAGCGGGTGCCGGGGCTGTGAGCTAGGGGGTGCAGGCGGCTGGTGCTGGACCGCGGGCTGGGCCATCATGAAGTCGAATGGATCTGTGGCAGGGTTGCACAAATACCGTGAAGGTAAACCTTTTTCCGTTCGTACATGGTGCCAAAGTTTAAGCGAGCACCAGCATACGCTGTGGCCTGTGGTTACCACTTTTGTGAAGAGCGCAAGGGCGTCCGCATGGGAATGACCGTACCGCAATACCTGCTGAGCGCTTACCCGTTGGCATGAGGGTGACCAGCTCCACCTGCTGCGGTTGGGCCCCAGCCCGAGATCGTGATGACGCTCGGGTCTTGGGGGGTGCTGACATGACTTCATCGCCCAGGTTGATCAGGTCGGTTATGCCGCTGTCCAGTGGGGCAGCCCCAGGCCGGTTGGGTGCACCCAAGGTGCTCTCGTGTCTTATCCCGCCGCCTGTGCCCTTGCCGCGGAGCACTACTCCTTGCTGAGACGGTCCGCGAATGGCGCTAGTGCTCGTCAGTATGCTAGGCTCCACGGGGGGTGGTGGGGGAGCTGCACAGATGGCAAGCCGACGAAGGTTACACTCTTGACAAACCACAAGGCCGACACCCTATACATGCTAGTGTAAAATGCGAGCACGCATGGTCAAGCTACCATGCTTGTGGGCGCTGATGTGGTGCAGTATTGTCCCTCCTGCTGCCATTGCCAGAGCGCACACAACCTGCAAGGCTGCAAGCCATCCTAGCCACCATTTAGTAAGGCTTTTGATATGTGTCGTGGTCTTGCCTGAGGCCTCAAGCAGACGGCCAGCAGACTCCTCGTCATCGCTATCCGGCTGAACGCGCGCATACAGGTTGAACATTGATGGCTTAACTTATTCTTAAGCAAGCGTTCGTGCTTGTGACTAGCCCAATACTAGGCTATCTTGGGCCTGTTGCAGTAGCGCCGAGCATTTCGTTAAGAGTCACCGTAGAAACACAACAACACCTTGGGCGATCTGATCTGTTTTCTACCGAAGTCAACATAGTTCTCTAAATGACAGCTCGCGGTGTTCCCATGCGCAACATGCATCGCCACGTGGCCTCGCCTAACCGTAGCCCCTCCATTGTGCAGCAGGTAGCTTCTGGCAGTTGCTGACAGCCTGGGCGAGGTAGCGATGGTAATCAGCGTGCCCAACCCTTGCCACTTGACATGTACACTCGTCTCTTGGCTTACATGTTCGATACGGCGTGTCGAAGCCGTTCCCTGAGTGCACACGGTTCCAAAGCCCTTCCTCAGGTGCCCAGCCGTCATTACTGTGCACCGTGCCAAGACAGTTACGACAACCCTTAGGCAACCGTTTCACTACCCACAGAACACACATGCAACTCCTGCAACTCGTCGAATCCATCCGGCCAACACGGTACAAAACAAACTCCAAATGCCCCAAGGGCTTAACAACACGCATGTGGACCTTGAAATATTTAGGTCCAGCCGCCTACAAGGCAAGGAAGTAGATTCCTTCTGTCTAATGGCCGCCACGCCATCGCAAGGAAACACGGTGTCATGCAGTCCTTCACACCTCGATACACGGTACAGGTCAATGCCACGTGTTGGCATTTTCGCATTGGCACGGCCAGGAACATACCTTTACGATGGCTCCCACACGCGTACCGTGCATATGCAGCAGTGTTTGAAAAAGAAGGCTATCTATACATGCGTGCCCTAGTCCCAACGGACCCTGTGCACTTGCCCTGCATCAACGCTACCACGCAGGCCTCGCTCGCCTCTGCGGCGTCCAGAGACACTGCTGCAAACGCGACAACGGTTCCTCTCATTCCCGCTTGCTGCTGTACATGCTCCCGACCTCCTGCTCCATCCCCTCGGCCAGTTGCCGGGCGAGACCCTGCAGGCTCGACAGCACATCGGGAGAGGCCGCGTCGCCGTCCTCGCCCACGGCGCCGGGTGCAAGGTAGCCTGTCGGCGCCCGCGACGCACCGCGCTTCAGCGTGATGTTGGCGGGCAGCACTCCACGGAGCTCCAGCATGGCCTGCCGCGCCTCCTCCAGCTCGTTGCGCAGCGCCTTCACCTGTATTGCGGTGTCATGGGGGTACACAGTAGCGGCTGTTAGGACCTTCAAATGAGAAACACGACAGCAGCAGCGATGGCAGGTAGCACGCTGTTGTTTGTTACGCAATAATAACACTTGCGAAGCGCCCAGCGCGTGCCAATGAACACTGACACATGCCAGCTTCTCTCCTGCTGCCCTCTGCTGTCCGTGCATATGCCAATCAGGTGCCATGCAGCAGGTGCCCACCTCGTCAACCGCTGTGTTGAACTGGCTCCGCAGCCCCGACCGCTCCGTGGCCTCGACCTCCATGCGCTTGTACTGACGCGCCAGCTCAGCGTCCTTCTCCGCAAGTAGTGTCTGTGACAGGCAAGAGTAGGAATGCACAACTGTCAGCACGAACAGTCAGTGGCCCTAAGGACGCGGCGAACGTACGTCTCTGTGGCCTTGCACTGCCACTGACAAGAGCCATGCACCAGTCCTGCCAACAGAGGGCAACCAGCGTTGACCAATGCTCCCCAACGGCCCACCTGCAGAGAAGTGACCTCCGCCTGCATCTGCCTTGACCGCATCCTGGACTCCTTGTAAAGCACCTCGTACTGTTGGAGCTTGGCGATCGCCCCACGAGCCTCATCTAGCTGGTTGTTGAGCCGCTGCAGCTGAGCCAGGTCCTTCCCCGCATCCTTTGTAACCGCAAGCTACGACCGTATGACAGAGGGAGGACACGGGAGGGCCGGGGTCTCAGTGCAGACCGGGTGAGGCAGAGCACAAAGGACAAGCCGTAGGAGCCCTAACCCGCAGCGAACAAAAGTAGTATCATTCCGCTCACCTGTGCGTGGCTGTGTCCGTTGCCGTTGGCATGTGCAACGCCGTTTCCGTTCGCGAACCCGTTTGCGGCGTGCCCGTTACTGCTGGTGTGGTGGCCGTTGTGAGAAGCAATGCCGGACCTGAAGGCAAGCCACCGTGCACTGCCGTCAGTCATACTGGTACCAGATAGTACAAAGCCGCCATGTAACGTGCGGACAACCACTTACCCCTTCGCCTCAGCGCTGTGCTGCTTGGCGACAACCTCGCGCACATCCTCAGGGTTCAACGGGTCAAAGTAGAAGAACCGCAACTGCTTGCTTGCGTTCACCTGTGGACACAGGCGCAAGATTCGTCTCAGTGTCCCAGGTAAAACGAAGAAGAGCTTGTGACAAGCTGGGCAATGAGGAGTGAAACACTAGTAACTGCGCGATGCAGTGGCCTTTGCCGAGCCTATTGATAGTCGAAAATACTGCCAGGTGAAGCCTCTGGCATTGATACAAAGAAACGAGACGCACCTTCCCTTCGGCCCGCACGCTTTGCACGTTCTGCGCGGACAGCCTAGCCCGCCTCGCTTGTAGACGGGGCTTTGCGCTGAGCCCTCCGCCCTGCGTCCGGAAGCAAGAGCGCCGAAAGCAAGGTTGGCCATTCATCCGCTGGTGTACCAACACAACTGGTCGCACCAGGCTTCGTCGAGTCCAGCACTTACCACGTTTAGCCGATGGCCGACGAGAGACTGCATGCTTAGTCTGCTCTGCGAAGCGGTTTGTAAGCTTGTCGGATATGTAACTGCGCCGTGTTCTGAGAGCAGGCCAGGAGGGCACAAACAGTTCGCGGAAGCAAAGGTGTGCGAAGAGCTTATAATATGCCAACACACATGGTCGACATTGGGGTCTCGGGGATTTTTGCACCGGGTGTGTCGTATACGCGCCATTGCGCCCAGGGCGCTCCGGAAGGCAGCCCCTCTGCGGCACTCCCCACATAGTCCACTAAACAGCCATACTTAATAAAGCGTCCCAGATACTTAGCTAATAAGCCTGCGTCCCCTGAACTCGTGCCGTACTTCAGCCCTGTGTGCCAACTTTTGGCTCCGTCGTCGTAAACAGGCAGTAGCTAGCATGTTTCTGTGAGTGACAATGGGAACGACTCAAACCATGTCTCCGGCCGCACGGTGTGAGTCCTGAGCCAGAGGCAGGACAGCACCGCCCAGCCGCGCTCAGGAGCAGCACAAGTCGCGCTGGTGCGGCACTGCCGCTTGGATCATAAGCTCGTCGAGGAGCTGGATCTGCAAGGTGCGCTATGAGTGCTCATCGATGTCCCCTAATGGCACGTAGTGGCACTGGGTTCACCACCCGCAACGTCCTGAAGCTATCAGCCACACCCCATAGGGACACGGACTGACTTGCAGTGCACATGTAGCTCTTCCGCAGCCTGACACACCCGCAGCCTGTAGCCAACTGTGGACATCATTCTCCTTCCGCGCAGGCAATGGCCACATCCGGCAGAGGCGCTTCCGGCCTAGCCTCTGCACCAAGCCGCACGCCCACACCCCGCACACGCATCTACTACAACCCAGAGCTCTCCAGGTTCTCCCTTGGCGATGACCACCCCATGGTCCCGCACCGCCTGCACCTCACGCACCGCCTGGTGGAGCTGTGGGGCCTGCTTGATGACCCGGCCGTCACCCTGGTGTCCGACTACAGCCCCGTCACCACGGAGGAGCTGCGGCGTTTCCACACCGCCGAGTACGTGGCCTTCCTGGAGTACCTTGACTCGCTGGACCTGGAGCGGCTGAGTGTGGAAGAGCAGCAGAAGCTGCTGGGGGAGGATTTAGCCATGTTCGGGCTCAGCGTGTGTAGGCTGAGCACGGGCGGCGCGGCCGCGGGTGAGGGCATGGCGCTGGGCGGCGCAGACGGCACGAGCGCGGACAACAACAAGGCGTGGGCGGCACCACAGCCGTCGCACCTGCAGCCGGGCGTGAAGGAGCAGGGGGGCTTAGCGGCGCAGGCGGGTGCGGGCAATTCCGTGGACGGTCAGGTGCCGGGGGAGTCGTCGGTCAACCCAGCTGTGCTCAACCTTGCAGTGCTGTTACTCCAACGGCTGGTGCCCAACTGCAACGGTCAGCTCACGGTAGCACAGCGCATGAGGCTCGTTGAGATCCTGCGGTCCAAGCAGCCGCTCCTGCGTGACGCCCCGTCCGCGGGGCAGAGTGTGCTTGGCTTCAGCCTCCTCCAGGCCCTGGCGCACGCGGCGGAGCAGAGCATAGCGGTGCCGGAGGAGGACCAGCCGGCGCAGCCCGGGGGCGGCGGCGGTGCAGGCGCGCAGCCGGGGCCGGCAGCCAGGAAGCGGCCAGCAAGCGCGCAGGGGGGTGGGGGCGGGAAGGCGGGCAAGGGCTCCGGCGGGCAGCGCCGTCCACCGCGCAGCCGCCGGCGCCTGTCGCTGTCCTCCAGCGAGGAGGAGGACGATGGGGACGTGCTGAGCGAGGAGGAGCCAGCAGAGGAGGAGGTGCAGGTGGCAGCGGTGGTGCCGGAGGCGGGTGGCCGGCCGCTGCGGTCTCGCGGCCGCGGCGGCGCCAACCCCACCCTGGCGGCCATCATCGCGGCGGAGGCGGCGGACGTGGAGGCGTCTGAGAGCGAGGAGGAGGACGAGGGGGAGGAGGAGGATAGCGATGACGAGGGCGGCGATTGCCCCATCTTCCCGGGGCTGCTGAAGTATGTGGGCCTGCAGGTGAGGTGCCTGCGGGGCGCAGGGCAGTCACACCTGGTTGGGAAATAGTGAGGCACGGGGTATTCGCTCTTGGGTGGGACCTGCTGACCGGTGCTCGGGGGCTGGCTAACTGGCACCCGAGACAGTGGCAGATCTTGTCCTACACAGCACGGTGTGTAATCAGCGTGTTCCGGAGGGGAACCAGCCTGTAATATCGAGACCTTAACTTCCGTGCGCAACCCTTAAGCACGGGAGGCCCTCGCGTTACGGCCCTGACGTTGGCGCCAGCTACCCCACACACGCTCTGCACTCATCGCCACCCCCATGTGCAACCCATTCCGCCCGCCGCAGGCTGCCGGCTCCCTCCTTGCCGCCAAGGACTTGGCGGCTGGCCTATGCGACATTGCCGTACACTGGGGCGGCGGCATGCACCACGGCATGCCGTACCGCGCCTTCGGCTTCTGCTACGTTAACGACCTGGTGCTGGCGGTGCTGGAGCTCATGGCGGGATGCGGCAGGGTGCTATACATAGGTGAGAGGGGTAACCGCGAAGCCGCAAAGCGGCAAACGCTGTGCATAGGTACGAGAGGGTGCTGTACATAGGTGAGACGGCTCGCATGGGAAGTTACACCTGCCACGTGTAACAACTGAGGTGAACTGAATAGGTGAGGCGGGCAGGAGTCGAGCTCATGGCGGGAGTGCCGCGGCAGACGTAGCCGTACCTGTACGTGTGGACCCGAGGGCGTTGGACGGCGTCGCTCGTGCTAGCTGCGGTGTGGTTGTGCGCGTGCTGCTGACCTGTGCGGTGCTGGTGATGCCCTGCAGACATTGACATCCACCACGGCGACGGCGTGGAGACCGCGTTCCAGAGGACAGACAAGGTGGGGATTTATGGGTTGAATGATTGGAATGTGTAGGCTCAGATTGGTGGGGGTAGTTGAGTGGTGCTACGTGCGACAGCAAGCATACCAAGCGAGTACAGCGTGTGTCAACATGCCTGGACCTGCACTACTGGTATGCGCTTAAATGTTTCAGGAGGCAGCACACAGGCGGGCTCGTTCATGTTGCGTGCTAACTTTCGCCTGGCGCCCGTTGGTCCCATCCCCGCTCCTGACGCAATGCTCAGGTGCTCAGCATCAGCTTGCACAAGTGGGACGACGGCAAGCTGCAGGTGTGTATTAACGCACACCCTGAAGGCTGATGGTCGCAAGGCGGCAGACCTGCGGGAGTGTGAAATAAGAGCCTGTGGAGGACTACTTTTGCCTGGGGAGGGCTGGGAGGGTGGTACCGGTGTGCTTTCTTGCACTGGCACTCTGTACAGCTTCGTCCACAACACTGACTGTTTTAGTTTCCACTGTAAGCATATACGTCGTGGTTAATGACCACGCTCTGCGCATAAACGTCATGGATGGTGTACAACGCTCGGGCTTGACGTTTCGCCCCATGCTGCGCTGCCAGGCCTCGCTCGACACCCTTGAGGTGGGGTCACCTCGGCGGGCCGTCTTCTTCCCGGGGACAGGCAAGAAGAACGACCTGGGCGAGGGGCGCGGCAAGTGAGTAGGGTGCTGATATTCGGTTGGTACACCCGCTTCCTGACCGGGCTTGCTGTGCACAGGCTGCCGGGCCGGGCTGCCAGTTTTGAGTTGCATGGTGCGTGCGAGGATGTGCTAATGCCGGTACCGGAAAATGGTTGGCTCGCTTGCCCCCATCTGGGTACGGTGGCAAGCTGGCCGCCAGCTATCAATGAGTGACCCGACCAAGACCTGGATGGAAAGGCGGTACACGCACCCATGCTCAGAGCGTGTCCTTTTTGGTACGTGGATCTTAAGGTGACTCCATTCGGTCAACTGAGTAGACACCATCAGCGATTGAGAGCACCACAGGTTCTGAGGCCCCCTTTCGCCTTGTTTGTGCTGCCCCCCTCCTCTTCAGGTACTTCACAATAAACGTTCCCCTGCAAGACAACATCACAGACGAGTCCTACCTGGCGGTGTACGAGCCTGTGATACGTACGGCCTTTGAGCGTTTCAAGCCGCAGGTAGGCTGCAGCGCCCGTCACTGAGAGCACAGCTGGGGGCGGGCTGGGAGTGACAACTGTCGTACAGCACCAGGGGCGGGGGACAGAGCAAGGGATGGAGAGAAAGTAGTCCCTCAGACATCTATTCGTACAGGCTGGTGGAGCAGAGGTGCAGCTTGCTTCGGCCAAAGGGCACGCGGTCCCTGTCTCCCATGGCACTTTTGTTGTGGGCCCTAATGAGTAGTCGGTTTAAGCGTTAGCTTAGGTAGGCAGTGGGCAGGAAATTCCCAGATGAGGCTAGCTCCCGCGTGTGCCCAGAGGCAAGCAGTAGGGGCCATCATTTCTTGATAGTGTGCTCGACATCGTGTCCACCAAGCACCTCGGAGCGGCACCTACCTGTTGAGGCCCGTCGTCACCAGGCAGCGCACACTACCGTACGCGGCCTGCCCTCAATCGTGCACGGCGTTTTGATTTTTGGTTCGTTGACGTGATGAGAGTCACTGCAAGTTATAAAAATCGTCATTTGGTGGTTTGTATCAACCCGCAGGCGGTGGTGCTGCAGTGTGGCTGCGACAGCGTTGCCGGCGACAAGCTGGGGCGCTTCAACCTGAGCATCCGGGGGCATTCAAAGTAAGCCCTTTGGGACGGACAAACCCCGTGAGGCCCCCGTCGTTTACTGGTGCACTCACCTGTTGTACTCCATGCCCCTTGCATCCCCGACCACCAGCTGTGAGGCTTACATCCATGAAGCTTCTTAGGGGGTCCGGAAACAAAACAACTCTGCGCACGCTGTCCGTGTGTTGCTGCCCTCAGGTGCGTGCAGGTGGTGTCGGACCTGTGCTACGAGGGCTTCGGCGGCGGCGGCCGGGCGCCCGCGGGGGGCGACCCCGCGCGCCCAGACCGGCGGCCCGTCCCGCTGCTGGTGACGGGCGGCGGCGGCTACACGCCCCCGCTGGTGGCGCGCTGCTGGGCGCTGGAGACGGCGGTGCTGCTGGGGCGGGAGCTGGGCGAGGTCATGCCGCGCGCCGCGGCCGAGGCGCCGGACCTCAGGGACCTGGGGCCGCCCTACTTCAGGTGGGGGTGGGGCACGCGTGGAGCGCGCGGAAACGCGTTTGGGAGAGTCACGAGGGCGCTGCTGCCTGCATGCGAAGAGGGAGTGAGGTGACGCAGCGAAAGCGAGGCTTCAGGTGGGGGCGGCGCAGTGCCTAGGACGTCCCAGAGGCTACCCAGGGTGACACCAGGAAGGCGCCGTGCTTTCCCACACAAGGGTAGTTGGCCACGGGCTGTGTGCGCGCACGGTAAATGCGCGCGCGATGCGTAGTACCGTGATGCTAGACCTACCTTCCTACCCTCCTTTGAGTTACCTCTTTTTGAGTACCTGCATATGCTCGCTCGTGCAGGGACGGCAGCGAGTTGGCTCGGCCGCCGAGCGCCCCCTACGCCATGTGCCTGGACACCACCTGGCGGCCCTCCTCACGTAAGTGTTACGCGCACCTGTGTTTAGGCCTGAAAGCGAAAGCCGTACGGCAAACACGGGCACACCTCACGGTGATTAGGGGGCCTCACGCCTGCAACTGTGCGTGTGTGCACTGCGCAAGTCTCTGCGCTATCGCAGCATGCCTGGCTGCCTTCGGGTAACCCTATGCCTGGATGCGGGGCTCCTGGATCCTCACGTGGTGACTGAAGGTTTGCTGTACGACAACTGGGTTGGGTTTGGTGTCTTCCATGACGCACCGGATGGCGTCGGAAGCCTTTCGGTCTGACGCGTTCGACGCCGTTCGGCCAGTACGCTGACGACGCGCTTCTCCTTTGCCCCCACAGACAAGCAGATGGACTCCGAGTACTCCTTGTCGCGCCTCACCACGTACCTCACCTCCAACCTCCAGCGCATCCGCCTCAGCACCGACGGCCCCGACGGCGAGGCAAAGGGCGGCGGCGGCGGCGGCGTGGCGACGGCCAGCGACGGCGACAGGGAAGGTGGTGCAGCGGGGCCGGGGGCGGGGGCCGGCGCGGGCGCGGGGGCGGGCGGGGTGCGCGGGAAGGCGGCGGAGGGCGGCGGGACGGCGGCTGGTGTGGACAACCCCGAGCAGTTCCTGACGGACCCCGAGCAGTACCCTGATGCGCTGGACTACATCCAGGTACGCAGGCGTTGACGAGGTGGCCGTGCTAGGCCGTCGCAACGGCGCATCTGCTTGCCTGCCAGTGCGCGCATACTGACAGGTGTCTCTCCGATGGTTCCCCATGCTTCTGCTGATCAACTTGGCACCGTTATCTGCTGCCAATGCGCACGTCCTTATGTCAATGTTACCGTTACAGTTACACTTACAGGCCCAGTAGGGCGCGGAGAGCCAGGGGGCCATAAGGACGAATAATGAAGTTAGATAACTAGGTGACAGACGGCGGGGCTTAAGCGTCAATCTCCACACGAGGTCTCGACCGTCTAGACAGAACCTTAGTCCTGTGACACCACAACTCATTCAAGTACGTGGCCAAAGTGGCTTGAGGCACCTCCCTCATGACAGTGCCCATGTCCTTACTTTTATGCGCAGAGTATGCTCAAATGCAGTCCTAATACTTACGCCAATGAACCAACCATTGCTCTTTACAGGACCAGCAAGAGCGGGTTGCGGAGAGCGCTCCCTGGGCCATCCTGATGCCCAAGGAGGCGGTGGCGGCTGCCCTGGAGGCCGTGGGGGGCGCACGCACCGCTGTGGGCTCGCCCCCGCCAGAAGACAAGAAGAAGGAGCAGAAGGGCAAGAAGGACACTGCGTCGGGGAAGCAGCCGGCTCGCGGTGGCTCTGCAGCGGCAGAGGACGCGAAAGCGAAGGCCGCGGCGGCGTCCGGCAAGGGCAAGAAGTCAGGGGCGGGGGCAAAGGAGGCGTCCAAGCCCCCGCAGCCGCAGCGGCAGCAGAAGAAGGAGCAGGCCAAGGGCAGCGGGGCCGCGGCAGCAGTGCCCGCTGCGGCCGCCGCATTCCTGGCGGGCATCACGCCGGCAAACCCGCATATGTTGGCTTTGCTAAGGGCGGCCGCTGCGCGCGCCCCGCAGACGCTGCAGATCATGCTGGGCAACGAGCACCTGCGCAACCAGCTGATGGCGGCGCTGCGGGCGCGGCCCGCGGGTCCGGCCGTGGGGGCAGCCGCGGCCGTGGGGGCCGTGGGGGCGGCCGGGCCAGGGGCCGCGGCCGCTGCGCCGGCTGCGATGCCGGGCCTCCCCATGATCCAGCCCTACCAGCCGGGGAGCAGCAGCGCTGCTGCCGCGGTCGGTGCGGTGCCGGACAAGCCCTCTCCCAGCGCGGCGGAGCAGGAGCCGGCTGTGCCGGCCCACACGGTGGAGGGCAACGGGCAGGCAGACGGCGTGAGCCCTGGGCAGTAAGCGGTTGGCGGCTGGCCTGGAGCAGGGAGCAGGCAGGGGTCGATGGGGCAGGCGTTGTAGTACAATATGGCGCTTCCATGGCAAGTGGGATGGAGAATTGGGGAGTGCCGGACCCTGGATGGCAGTGTGGCAATATGTGCAGGACGAGGACGAGGGCGTTCAGTACGAGGATGTTGCTCTGCTATTACGGGGCAGTGCAACTGCATTTGGCGCTAGCTAGCACCTCGCACGATTACGTCTTTTGGTGGCAGGGTAGGTAAGGAAAAGGGAGGGCCGGGGGCGGCAAGGTACCGTGCTAGCTCGGTACGGGCTGTGCACCTGAAGGCCACAAAGGGGCGCGGCCCTCTGGGGTAACGCATACCGCATCGGTACAGCTGGGCCCAGGCCCCTCTGCCTTGACTGTGTGGTAGTCTTGACGCCTTCAACCAAGCTGTAAGGACATGTACGGGCTACGGAGGGCAACTATGGGTGCAACACACGTGGTTACTCACTGCCAGATACGAAGTATGGCATTCTTGAGGAGTACACGAAAGGGGGGCAGCGTCCAGGGTGGGGCATGGCGCGGCGGTCGCGTCGTGTACACCGGAACAAGGTCCTCTGAAGACCAGGCGCCCACAAGACCACGACCACGTAGGGACAAAGGCACGTGGCCATGTGCCTATTCTATACGTGCACTGCGCCTGAATCACTCTAGCGCTCTAGGTGCGTAAAAAAAGACTTTCCGAGGTCGTTACACCTGGGGTTGACACGTTGCGGCATCCGGCAGCAAGCCAAGCGAGACCATCCCCGAGAACCTCCAGGTCGTCGGAGCAGGCTAGCAGCTTCAACAGATGTAGACGGTACTTGACCGGCGATCACATGTCAACGGCCTTGTGCACACGTTCCGCAAACTCACCAGACACGTGTGCAACATGTGGGCCACACAGTCGGTAGGAGTACTGCACAGGAGGGCTGCACTACATCCCTGCCAGCTTGCAAACAGCCAACAACAGCTGCCGTATAATCCACACCACGCCACCTCATCACATGCATCCATCGCACGCATCGCCGCCACACCCAACTGCACCACACTGCTGCAATCCAACACCCTTGTGTACAGCTCAGCCAACAGCTGCCGCAGCACATGTTGCTGCCCTACATACGGAGACGAAGCGCGGCAACAAGCTGTCCGTTTCGCACACAGCCGGCGGCTGCCGTACAATCACTGCTTCGGCAGGCACGGGAAGGCGATGACGTCCCGGATGCTGGGCGAGTCGGTCAGCAGCATCACCAGCCGGTCAACGCCGATGCCCAGGCCGCCGGTGGGCGGCATGCCGTACTCCAGCGCCGTGACGAAGTCGTAATCAACGGCCACGTCGTACGCCTGCTCGTCGTCCTCGGGTGCGGCCGCGGACGACCCGCTGGCGGCGGCGGCGGCCGCTGCCTCGGCCGCCTCCTGCACGGCAGCCAGTCAAACATATTCGACCGCAGTTTAGGAATGCTGTAGAGCACCAGAAGTGTAACATGAGTGGCTGCTCCTAGGCACCCGCCCCTTACCGAGGGGTCCCCTGCCGCCCTTGCCGCCACCACCCACCTGCATCCAGCGCCCCTGCCCACCTCCCTGCCACGCCACCCTGACAACGCCTACCGCCCGCCCTACTCGCCCCTTGCCCCATACCTACTGGCCTCCCTGACCCGCTCCGTCGAAGTAATGCAATGCTCTCATTGCAAAACCCCTTGCGCCCCGCCCCCTACACAGGCCCACCTGCTTGCGCTTCTCCGCCGCAGCGTTGTGCGCCGCCACCTGCGCCTCCAGCCGCGCCCGCTGCTCCGTGGGGTCCGTCAACTCGCTGAACGAGTTGGCCAGCTCGCGGCCTGGGTTGTGGGGTAGACGCAAAAATGGGTGTATTATATAATTATGAAACAAATTTAGCGGCTCTAGAGCATTGGGGCGTCATGCGTTCGTCACCGAGCAAGCGAGCAAGCAGCAGATTTGACGTTACAGCAGTATGTTGGAGCGAGGCTCAAGGGCAGGGGACCGCAAAAAGCACGGCATGGGAGCCGCCCGCATGCAACCAGGAGCTTGCTGGCTACCGCCCGATCAACTGTCATGGGGCTTGGCGGACACACGGCATCGCCACGTGCCAGGGGAACGCAAGTGCACCCCCCACGCCGCCGCGCGTGGCATCCAGCCAGGGTAGCATGGTACGATTGGTACCTTCTGTGCGACAGAGACGCACAGTCCTCCCCCAGGGATCCTAGCACCAGATGCTGCGCTGCAAACCAGACGCCATCTCCTGTGCAACCACAAGATACACCGCCAAAGGCGCGCACACGCCCTGTCAGCACGCACTCACGCACCGTAGATGAAGAGCTCGAAGCGCTCCGTGACGCCGGGCTTGGAGCGGTGCGGCTTGGCCAGCGGGGATATGTCCACGGGGTGCTCCAGCACGAAGGTGGGCTGCATCAGGCCGGCCTCGGCCACCGCCTCAAACATCTCGTTGACCAGGTGCCCCACGGAGGGCGCCTCGCGCACCTACAGGTGGTGGTGTTGGTGGTAGGGGTTGGTTGTACCTCGGGTGATGGTGGCAGGTAAAGTTGTGACGGTGGTTCTAGTTGCGCCTGCTGTCATCCATGTAGTGGTGAGGGTGAGGGTGGCGAACAGAGTGGATCCACCGGTGGTGGTCTAGTTGGGAATGTGGTGGGGGCCGCAGTGCCGATGGCTTGTTGCGGTTATGGCATTTGCGGTTCCGGTTGTGGTGGTTGTGGTTGTTCGGAAAAGGAGGGTGCTGAACGATGGCCAGGTGGTCAGGGGACCTCAACGCCTCTCAAGGGTCGGGGCGGATGGGCGGCTGACATGCTCAGGGGTGGCAGACTGGCAGCAGCAGCGGGGATTCACACAAAGGGCCGACAGCCTAGGCTGGTGTTCCTCCCATGTCCCGCACGACCTAGCGCACAACAGTGCTCCACCTTGTTCCCCTCTGGCCGGACGCAGCAGGGACCACACCCGGTCAGGTGGCTGTCCAACCCCGCCCCCCAGCCCCACCTTGACCAAGCGCGTTAGTCCCAAGCCAGTTTCCAGACCACATGCACTGCCTCAACACGGCGCACCAGCCCCACCTTTGCCAGGAACTTGCGCACGGCCTTGTCCGGATGCGCCTGCAGCGCCGCCTCCGCCGCCGCCTTGGCCTCGGCCAGGATGCCAGCCGCCCCGGACGCCGCCGCCGCGCCGTCGCCGTCGCCGTTGCCGTTGCCGTTGCCGTCCCCGCCCGCTGCCCCCTGCTGCTGCTCCTTTGCCGCCGCCGCCGCCGCCTCCAGGGCCGGCGTCAGGTCCAGGCCGCAGCCCTCGCGCACCAGCTCCAGCATGGTGGCGCGGCGGAAGGGCTGCGACAGGTCGATGGACACACCCTGGTACTCGATCTAGGGGAGGGAGGCGGAGGGACAGGGAAATTCGAGGTGGGAGGGTGGAGTAGCCCGTAGCGAGGAATCGAACGAGCGAATGGGGTAGGGCGTGTGGTAACCTGTGGAGCGCAGCAATGGCACCGCCCTCGCCTGGCCACGTCGCAACACGTAGTCCCTCCACTCTCCCCAACACCGTCGCGTTCCCTCCAAACAACCATGGCAGCTGCCGCCCGGGTGCCCACCCTCCCCCCGTATCAAAACCAGGAACGTCCATTCACAGCCACCCCACGCGTCCCCGCATGCTCCCCTTCCCGCCCCCGCCCACCAACCCCACCAGCACCCACCTGCAGCTGCCCCCGCACCGCCTGCGCGCACGCCCGGATGAGGCCCTCTGTGAGGTCCATCATGTCGCTGTAGTCCGCGTACGCCTGCAGTACGGTGCACGGCACGGGGCACACCGGCACGTCACACCAGGGTACGGCTTCCGCGCTGAACCAGCCTTGACGGTACGAACTAAGCAAAACCGACAACGGCCCCCACTGACATACACCAAGACCTCGCAACCGTTGTTCTGAATGTCTTGTTTCACCGTTGAAGACAGTTTCTGCCGGTAAAGGGGGTAGGTCCGGCAGCAGTGCCAGCTAGCCACTCCTGCTTTCATGCATCCTGCAATATCGCGGTGCTGACGTACGTTGCATGCACTGCCCACAGCGCGCATGCCACACCACGCATCAACAACACGGCCAGCCCTCCGCCCACCTGGTAGATCTCCACAGAGGTAAACTCGGGGTTGTGCCGGGAGGACACGCCTGGGGGTTCACATTAGGGCGAAGGGGTCGGCAACACGCCGTGAGGTCTGGCTGCAAGGCTGGGATTGAGTGGTGTAGAGCAGTGCGGTGCAGCAACCCCCACACGAGCGGGCGGTGCGAAAACCTATACCCATCCTCCGCCGTGGCCTGGGGACACCCTCAGTAAACCCCGCACCCTTGGCAGACTACAGCCCCCTCCTCAACGCCTCTGACCCCCGCCTACCTCCCCCCAGATCCCTCCTTCCTCGCCTCCGTGTGGCCCCCGCCTCACCCTCGTTCCTGAACACGCGGCCCAGCTCGAACACCCGCTCGAACCCGCCCACCACCAGGCGCTTGAGGTGCAGCTCCGTGGCGATGCGCAGCGTGAGGTCGCGGCCCAGCGTGTTGTGGTGCGTGCGGAAGGGACGCGCGTCGGCGCCGCCAGCAACAGACTCCAACACAGGCGTCTCGACCTGGGGTGGGCAAGCGGCGGGGAAGGCTGAGTACAGTGAGGGGTGGCCGGTGATGTTAAGCGGTCCCAGACGCCCGCGAGTGCGTGAACGCGTATCGGGAAGCGGTATACAATAGCTGTCGCGCATGCGTAGGGGTTAGATGCATACGCCGGCGCAGGCCCGCAGCCAGACGTTTGCGGCACCCCTGCCCAGCTGCATAGGGTTGCCCTGTCCTGTCCCCAGGGACGAGGGCGTGCCTCTCTGCTCCCACACCACCCCTTTGACGCATCCACATTGCAGCTCCAGGAGGCCGCACGACTGCAACCCACTGCCATGCGATCCACCTGACGTCCCAACCGCTCTGCACACGCCGCACGGCCTCACCTCCAGGAAGCCCTGGTCCTCCAGCTCCCGGCGCAGGGTGCTCACGATCTTGCTGCGAGCGCGGAACGTGTCGCGCACCTGCGCGCACGTGCGACAACGAGCGGCCCATAATGGCACTGATAAAAGCGATGATGGGCACGTGAAAGGGGAACGGCACAGGTCCGGGAGTGCACTCTGTGTGGCACATCCCAGTCTCAGGCTGTGCATGTCAGCTTTACCCAGGGACACGGTGCAGTGGATATGCCTGGCCAAGCGGTGGAGGAGCACCCAAAGGGAGCCTGCCTCGATGCTTGCTCCTAATCGCCGGACGTGCCACTTGCTTCGTCCACTGCTTGTACTTGCTTGCGAATATGCTATTGTGTCCCCGCAACTGCATCGCCCCACAAAGGGAGCGCTGCCGACGCCCGTCAGGCGGCCCGCAGGGAACCAGCTGTGGCGCTGTGCAGCCCTCGAGTCGCGAGCAGCCAGCGGGACCTCGCGCTCCATCCGTAGTTTCTGGCGCACCCTGATCCAACCCCACCTCAGCAGCCATTAAAGTGTGTCCACGTATCGCATCGCTGCCCCACAGCGCACCTTTACCTACACCGTAACCCATGCCCTTGATGCTCCTTTGCTCCCCTCCCTCGCTCTCCCCGTGCCCTCTTCCCCTCACCTCCGCCGCCATGATCATGTCCACGTATCGCTGCCTGTAGCGCCGCTCCACATCCGTCAGGCCGTGCCACTTGTCGGGCAGCGGCTGCAGCGACTTGGTCAGCACCTGCACACGGGCACGTGGCACGTGTCATGAGGCACGTGGCACGTGCCACACGTGGTACACGGGGGCGGCGCCAGTACGATGGACGCTTCACGGTACCCCACCACCACATGCGGTGTGTGGTGGTGGGGTAGTCACCGCACCAACCACTCAAATCAGCCAGCACGTCGCCCCCAGTGCCCTACGGATGCGCAACCCCGTCGAAACCGCTCATCCAACCGCCTGGAGAGCACATAGCCCCAAGCCCATGTTGCCCCTATCCCCCTGTCCCCGCCCCCACCTGCAGGCTTGTGGCCACCACGGACAGAAGCACGCAGCTGACGCACCCCACTACCCAACCACCCAACCGCCAGGGAGGGCCCCCCTCCCCGCGCCCACCTGCAGGCTGGTGCCCACCACGGACAGCTCCCCCTTGTCGGTGCGCTTGACGCCCCCCGCGCAGCCCACAATGTCGCCCACGTCCACCAGCCCCTTGACCAGGTCGAAGCCGCCGGGCTGCTGCTCGTCCAGCCGTGCGCGGTCAATGTACAGCTGCAGTACGGTAGTACGGCAGTACGGCACGTGAGCAGAGGAGGCGGCGCGGGTGTGTTTGAGAAGGGCGGTCGCGTGTGCGCCGCGCGGGAGAGAGACTGTCACAACGCTGCCCCCTACAGCATTCCACACAGCCGTTTCCGCGTCACTTCCTCTACACACTTGAGCCCTCGGGCCATCCCTCTCCAGGCCTCAGGTTTGTCAGGCACCGTGCAACACCTGGCCCTGCCCCTCCCCCTTCTCCCGCCTGAGCCCCGGCCCAAGCACCACCCGTCCAGCCTCGCCTGCCCCAACCCAACCCGGCAACCGCCTCCCCTTCAACCGCACCTGCCCCGCACTCCAACCCACATGTCGCCCGCCCCCGCCCCCCCCCCCCCCCCCCCCCCCCCCCCCCCCCCCCCCCCCCCCC
>VFQN01003545.1_pt1 | contig 22098 bp, 19 predicted proteins | sample 3512371 | NCBI WGS metagenome assembly VFQN01 (sample SAMN10412370, study PRJNA504923) | tailings metagenome | isolation source: Replicate 2 from Balatoc abandoned mine | place: Philippines: Itogon, Benguet | collected 2017-08-28
GCAATACGAGTCGACCGGTTTCCCGTGTTGCGCAGACCGGAAAAGATCTGGCGAATCGAACGAACCTCAGGGTGAGACTCGAGCCAGGTTCTCTGAAACTCATGACGGTGATTGACCATCCCCGGGGCGCTGCCCTACACTGATCAAGATTCACCTCTTTATTGGAACCTGCAGGATCTGCTGACAGATTCCCGGGGTTTGGCTCTCCGGCAGCGAGAGCTGTTGACCAGCGACTGCATTCTGAAATTTGACGGCTCTGTCGAAAGCTTAAGGAGAATTCATCCATGACGTTCCTCGTGCCACGAGCCCGGTGGACTCTCGCAGGCCTCGTGATGGCGGCCGGAATTCTGGCGTGGACGACTGCTCCCGTCCTTGCCCAGGGAACTGCGAAAAAACCGGCCACCTCACAAAACATGACGTTGTTGACCAAGGACAACGTCACCCTGCATTGCACCTACTTCCCGTCAACCGCCGGGAAGAATGCACCGGTCGCAGTGCTGCTACATGGCAAAGGCGGCAGCCGGCTGGCCTGGCAAACGGGCACAGGCCAGGTGCCTGGCTTCGCCCAGGCCCTGCAAATAAATGACTTTGCCGTCCTGTGTGTCGATCTGCGTCAGCACGGGGAAAATATTGCCGGCGGCGCTGCTGCCAAGAACGCAGCCGCCCAGCTGGTACCACGCGACTACCAAGCCATGATTGCCTTCGACCTCGATGCCGTAAAACGCTTTCTGTTCGACGAGCATCAGAAGCAGGCCCTGAATATGAACAAGACGGGCATCGTCGCAGCAGATTTCTCGACTGCCCTCGCCCTGATGTTCGCGGAAATCGACTGGGCCAAGGAACCGTACGACGATAATCCGGTCCCTGCCCTGCGGACTCCCCGCGGTCAGGATGTGCGGGCCATGGTACTGATCTCGCCGGAATCGCGCGTGCCCGGCCTGAACACAGGCATGGCCACCACGATGCTGCGCAACCTGAAAATGCCCATCCTGATTGCAGTCGGCAAGAAAGACACCCGCGACCGCAATTCCGCCAAAAAGCTGGCCGAGCAACTGATGCCCAAGGCTGATGAAAAATATGTCGTTCTGCAGGAGTTCGATACCAACGCCCGTGGTCTGGACATGCTTAACAAGAACACCGGTCTGGAACCGACGATGTACAAGTTCCTCGACGAACACGTCAAGAAAGCGCCGGGCGAATGGCGCGACCGCAAGAGCCCGCTGTTTGATTGAGTCTGCAGCAGGATAGCGGATTCATAATTCGATGACCGGAACAGGTCGCTCGGGTTACGGGCGACCTGTTTTCGTTGAAACCGGAATCTCGAAGCTCCGGCAAGGCGCTTCCCTGGCGATCCCGGTCCCAGCCAAAAATAAAACAGGCCGGGGCTGCGAACAGCACCGGCCTGTCTGGCTTCAGCAGATCAATCCCGCAACAAATCGGTTGCGGGAGAGTCGAAAATCACACGCCCAGCTTGCGACGCTTGGCCTTGCGGGCCTTGGAGCTGGCGGGACGCTTGCCATGGTTGGCACGATTCACCTTGCGAGTATTCTTGGCCATGATCATTACCCTGTCTGTCGAACGAAAACGGTCTTACCGATGCGTCCGGAGGCATTAAGACCATGACCGGGGCAGGCATCGCGTCTGAAAATCTGGAAACAACCCGAATCGAATGACAATCTGCCATCCTGTACCGGGTGGGAACCCGAAAAATATACTCGGATCGATCAACCCCGCCAAGCGATCCCACGTTTTTTCATGAAATCCGCTCCGTAGTCACCATCTTCCGTACAGACCCCTGAAAATCCGACGCAGCTAACCCCAACGAATGCCAGCAGATACATCGACCGACCAGCATATCTGCGGATGACAGCATTCCCATGCGGCTTGACGATGATTCCCGGACGATCCGCTCCTGGATGACCCTCCGGCAGGAACTTCGGCAAACTGCGATCGTCGATTGCACGGCCGCAGGCATTGGGGTATGACGCAGGCAGTAACCGCCGATCAATCGCGATGGCCGATTGCCCTGACGTCACCGCGGGTCTGAGTCCACTTCGCCACCTCTGGATGCGGAATCCCGTTCCATGCCCCAATTTGCCCCGTCTCGCCGGTCCCTGCCTGAATGGTCGGCCCTCGAAGCTCATCAGCGTGAACTGGCGGACGTGCATCTTCGCGAGTTGTTCCGGGACGACGCTCGACGCGGCCAGGCGATGACCGCCGAAGCCTGCGGCATCTATCTGGATTATTCCAAGAATCGAATCGACGGCGAGACGCTGCCCAGGCTGATCGCACTGGCAGAAGCCTGCGGACTGCGCGAGCGGATGGATGCCATGTTTCGTGGCGACCGCATCAATGTGACAGAGCAGCGGGCAGTGTTGCATGTCGCGCTCCGGGCGCCGGCGGGCGCGAAGATCCTGGTGGACGGCGTGAATGTCGTCCCGGAAGTCCACGCCGTTCTGGATCACATGGCGACCTTCTCGCAACGTGTGCGTTCCGGTCAATGGCGCGGATACACCGGCAAGCCGATCCGGACGATTGTGAACATCGGGATTGGCGGGTCTGATCTCGGCCCGGTGATGGCTTATGAGGCACTCCGGCACTACTCCAGCCGCAATCTCGAATGCCGGTTTGTCTCGAATATCGACGGCACCGACATCTCGGAGGCCGTGCGCGATCTCGACCCGGCCGAGACGCTGTTTGTCGTTTCCTCGAAAACCTTTACGACGCAGGAGACGCTCACCAACGCGCACTCTGCAAAATCATGGCTGCTGGCAACGCTGAAGGATGCCGCCGCCGTCGGGCGACACTTCGTGGCGGTCTCGACGAACAAGACCGAGGTCGAGAAATTCGGCATCGACACTGAAAATATGTTCGAGTTCTGGGACTGGGTCGGCGGTCGCTATTCCTATGATTCTGCCATCGGCCTGTCGCTGATGATTGCAATCGGCCCGGAACAGTTCCGGGAGATGCTGGCCGGTTTTCATGCGATGGACGAGCATTTCCGCACGACACCCCTGGAGCGCAACCTGCCGGTGCTGCTGGGGTTACTGGGAGTGTGGTACAACAACTTCTTCGGGGCCGAGTCGCTGGCAGTCCTCCCGTACGATCATTACCTCGGCCGCTTCAGCGCCTACCTGCAACAACTGGACATGGAAAGCAACGGCAAGTCGATTACCCTGGGAGGACAGCACGTCGACTACCAGACCGGTCCGGTCGTCTGGGGCACTCCGGGGACGAACGGACAGCACGCCTACTATCAGCTGATCCATCAGGGAACCAAATTGATTCCCTGTGATTTCATCGGCTTCTGCCAGTCACTGAATCCGCTCGGCACGCATCACGACCTGTTAATGGCCAACTTCTTCGCCCAGACGGAAGCCCTCGCGTTCGGCAAGACAGCGGACGAGGTGCGGGCCGACAAGGTGGCGGAACCGCTGGTGCCGCACAAGACATTCGCCGGCAATCATCCGACGAACACGCTGCTCGCACAGAAGCTGACGCCGGCAATCCTGGGTTCACTGGTCGCCCTCTACGAGCACAAGGTGTTTGTGCAGGGGGTCATCTGGGACGTGAACTCGTTTGACCAGTGGGGCGTGGAGTTGGGCAAGGTCCTGGCGAAAAAGATTGCGCCTGAACTGGAAGCAACCTCTGATGCCCCGCTGTCACATGACAGCTCGACCAATGCGTTGATTGAACGCTACCGCCAGCAGAAAGCCGTGTGACAACAGCCACCACCTGATGGCCGACGCACTAAAACCCGTTGCTTTCGCTGGTTACGGCAGGAACCCGCGTTCCCGCAATTCGATAATATTGTCCGGCGCGCTCTGCAGCACCCGTTCGGTGGCGTAGCGGATCACCGCCAGCCCCGCGCAACCGGCGGGAGCTGTCAGAATGGCGACCCGATCTTCATCCTCGTCATCCAGCTTGCGGTTCAGACGCTCCAGCGTTTCCTCAACACTGTCGGTCGACATCTGACGCGACAGGCTGCGATTCTTTAATTTCAGGTTGGAGAAAGAGGCAGACCGGGCTAGCAGATAACGGGCCATGCCGGCATCCGACTCGCTGTCATCCTGATCGAAGAAGTCCTCAAACTCGGGCTCCATCGAATCCGGCGTGAGAATCAGCGGCCGCGTAATGCGGATTACCCCCTCCCGCAAGTCCACCATGTCTCCGGAGCGCCGGGGTTTCAACACCAGGTAATAGGGAAGTTCCGACTCCCCGAATGTGAATAACCCACAGGAAACCGGACGGGCGACCTGTACCGACTCCCAGGCGTCACGGAAGCGCTGCTCCGCTTCAAAGGCATCAAATCCAGACAACTCAGACTCCTGCATGTACCGGACCGGCGACATGGTCTCCCGGCCATGGGATTGCCAGTTGAGTCAATTCCAGTGGGGAACGCAACCGGCATCCGGAATTTCGTGGCCCGGGACGGCAGCGCAATCACAGCCGCAGCGGAAGATCCTGCTGACAGTCGCAGAACCCGGCTCAAGGAAAATGCACACCGTCGATTGCATGTCTCCTGTTCACGGGATAGACTCCCCGATTCTCGTTCCTGCATGCGCGGCTTCCGTCGTGTCGTTTTCACGACGCCTCACGGAGCTTCCTGTAGAAACCTGCCCCCGCAGTGGTGATGTTCCTCGGCGGAGGTGTGCATGGCAATGTCAATCCTGGCAAGGCTTTGCGTATCCAGCCTCTGGCTGACAACGCACAGCCCGGCCTCATTGGTCACTGGGTGTTCTGAATGTCAACGGAAGTTAAGCTCCCTGCTGAAGTTCGGGCCGAATTCGGTAGCAAGGCCTGTCGGCGTCTGCGACTGCAGGGGCTGGTCCCGGGGAATGTTTACGGCCACACCGACAAGCCGCTGGCGATCGTCGTCAAATCGGACAGCTTTTCACCCCACGTCAAATCCGGCGTGAAAGTGTTCGACATTGAAATCGACGGCAAGGTCGACAAGACCCTGCTGCGGGAACTCCAGTTCGATCCGTTCGGCATCGAAATCACTCACTTTGACCTGCTGCGGGTCGATCCGACCGAGCGCGTGACCCTTACGGTTCCGCTGGTGATCAAAGGCATTGCCCCGGGTGCCGTGGGTTCGGGCGGTGTCATGGAACAACCGCTGCACTCACTCACCATCGACTGCCTGGCCTACCAGATTCCCGATTCAATTCCGGTGCGGGTGACCAACCTCCAGATCGGCGATGCGATCCATGTGAAAGACCTGGAACTGCCGGCAGACGTTCATCCTCATCACGCGCCTGAAGCCGTGGTGGTGCACGTCGTTGCCGTTCGCTCGGGTGATACGACAGCGGCTGATGCTGCCACAGGTGCCCAGCCGGAAGTCGTGGGCAAGAAGACTGACGACGCTGGCAAGTGACCGGGAAACCGCTGTCCGGGAAATGGCCGTACCAGGGCCGATGATGATTGAGTTCAGGATATGAAGGTCGTCGTCGGTCTCGGTAATCCCGGTTCACGATACGAGGGAACCCGCCACAATATCGGCTTCGATGTTGTTTTCGAGTTATCCCGTCGCTGGCAGGCCGAACGACCGCGACAGAAGTTCGAGGCGGAAGTCGCCGAGGCAGTATTTGGTTCGGAAAAGGTGTTACTGGTCTGGCCGCAGACATTTATGAACCTCAGCGGCCGGACTGTTGGTGAGATCTTCCGGTTTCGCCGCGTGGAACTCAACGATATTCTGGTGATCTCTGACGATATGAACCTGCGACTGGGCCAGCTGCGACTGCGGGGCTCCGGTTCGGCAGGCGGTCAGAAGGGATTGCTGAGCATTATTCAGGTGCTGGGAACAGAAGCGTTTGCGAGATTGAGAGTCGGGGTCGATCGCCCTCCCGCAGGTCAGGATGCCGCGAATTATGTTCTGGCCCGTTTCCGCAAGGAAGAGCTGGACACAGTTGACGCAGCCGTCCGCCAGGCGGCGCTGGGTGTGGAATCCTGGATCTCGCGAGGACTGGAAGCCGCGATGAATCTGGTCAACACTGCGGCGGACCCGGGGACAGCAGCAGGTTCGCAGTAATGCCCGGTTTCACAATGATTTTGGAATAATTCACAGGAATGCCCGACGCTGCAGGACAGCCACGGCAATCTGGCAGGAACCACGGTAACTATCAACAGTAAGGCATCGGTAGCACGCACCGGAAACGGATCGCAACTGCCTCTGCGGAGTAAGTCGAGTGACTGAGTACATGTACGAAGGGATGTTCCTGCTGGACAGCAATCGCTTTTCGGCAGATCCGGAAGCCACCCAGCAAGCGGTCCTCGGAATGCTGGATCGCGTCGGAGCAACCGTCGTCGCTTCCCGTCCGTGGCAGGAAGGCAAGCTGGCTTACCCGGTCGACAAGCACCGCAAGGGACTATACTACCTGGCCTGCTTCCGGATGGATGGCGGTCAGATCGACGAACTGAACCGGCTGAGCAAGCTGAATGAGCCGGTGCTGCGTCAGCTCATCATCCGTCACCCGCAGGTGATTTTCGACGCGATGGTGCAGGCACTGACTTCGCACGACGGCACCATTCACAGCCCGGAACAGAAGGCTGATGAACGTGGAGAGCGGGGCGAACGCGGGGATCGCGGCGAGCGAGGAGATCGCGGGGACCGCGGCGAGCGTCGTCATCGGGACGAAGGTGACGGCGACTTCTCGGATCGCTAGACTGAAACCAGGGGGCTGGCTCCCGCTTGTCTGGCCGATGCGACTCTTCCTGCCCCGAACTGCCAGGGCTTATGGCCTGGCAGCTGGCACCAGCTGGAGTTTGTCAGTCTGGCAATACGAGGTTTGAAGGAGAGAATCGACCGTGGCAAGTTTTAACAAGGTCATTCTCGTTGGCAATCTGACACGCGATCCGCAGGTGCGATACACGCCCGGCGGAACTGCAGTCGCGGAGGTTGGTCTCGCAGTCAACCGCCAGTGGTTCGACAAGCAGTCCAATTCTCGAAAAGAAGAAGTGACGTTCGTGGACGTCACGCTCTGGGGTCGGACAGCGGAAATCGCCGGGGAGTATTTGTCCAAGGGACGACCGGTGCTGGTGGAAGGTCGCCTGCAGACCGACTCCTGGGATGACAAGGAAACGGGACAGAAACGCAGCAAGCTCCGCGTGGTTTGCGAGAACCTGACGATGCTCGGCGGCCGTAATGAAGGCGGCGGCGGCGGTGGTCAATACAGTGGTGGGGGCGGCAGCGGAAACCGCGGCGGTGGTCAACAGCGAGGTGGCGGGGGCGGAGGCTCCTACGGCGGAGATTCCGGAAACTACGGTAACGAGAACGCCGGTTACGGCGGTGGCTACAGTGACGATTTCAATGGCGGCGGAGGGGGCGGTTACAATGCTGGCCCCGGTGCCGGTGGAAACGCCGGAGGATTTGGCGGTTCCGGCGGCGGTGGCGATGATGACGAAGTCCCCTTCTGATCGCTTTCGGTTCTGCCATCAGCGTTGATGCGAAGAAGATTGGACAGACGGAGAGTGAATTCCTGGCGGTTGACTCAGACAATCCCGCGGGCCTCTCCGAACAAACAGTGTTTCCCCGGTAGACAATCAAGTTTCAGTGCGATGCCGGCAAGTTCAGCCGGAGTGGAATGAGGAATCTGGAATTATGGCTCGCAAGAATCTGACCGCTTCCGGACGGCCGCGGATGCATCGCCAGATCGAACTGATGCTCGCTGAAGACGTGACCCAGCTCGGCAAGCAGGGAGAAATCGTCAAGGTGAAGGCCGGCTTCGCCCGTAACTATCTGTTGCCGCAAGGTCTGGCCACGATCGCAACCGCCGAGAACAAGCGGCTGGTTGAATTGCACAAGCAACGGCTGGAAGAGCTTGAGAAGCAGCGCCGCAAGGCCCTGTCGCAACTGGCCGACAAGGTCAGCAAGTACAGCGTGACGCTGGAAGCCAATGCCAACGAGGAAGGCCATCTCTACGGCTCTATCGTGGCGGTGGACATCAGCAAGGCCCTCGTGACTGCGGGCTACCCGGTCGAAGCCGATCATATCCGCCTCGACGGTCCGCTGAAGGAACTGGGCATGTACACGGTCAAGCTCCAGTTTGACCAGGACGTGAAAACAGAAGTCAAGGTCTGGGTGGTGCCGGCTGCCAAGAAGGCCTGATGCCCAACCCGAAGTCACGATCGTACTTCGATGCAACCCCTCGTTTCCGCGAGGGGTTCTGCATTTCCGGGGCATGGAATCCGGTAGAATTCTTCTGACTCGCCACCGGGGGGAGTCCTCCCGCCCGCGTACGAAAGCATCCCTGACGTCGCTCGCAACCCGGGCTGACGAGGTTCCTGTTCCCTGAGGCCGGCCCATCGCGCGAAGGAGCGTGCCTGTATGTCTCGCCCCGAAAAACCTGACTTCGCCGGAAAGCTGCCGCCGCAGAATCTGGTGGCCGAGCAAAGCGTCCTCGGCAGTGTGCTGCTGCAGAATGACGCGATCGATGAAATCGCCGATTTCCTGCACCCCTCGCACTTCTACAGCGAGGCCCACCAGTCGATCTTCACTGCCATCCTGAAGATGCACGAACAGGGCATTCGCGGCATCGACGCCGTCACGCTGGCCGAGGAGCTGGATCGCCGGCAGGAACTGGAACTGGTCGGCGGCGTCCGCTACGTGCTGGAGATTCTGGAGTCGGTTCCGCACGCGGCCCACGTCAAGTACTACGCGGAGATTGTCCGCGACAAGTTCATCCAGCGGTCACTGACGAATGTCTGTACCGAGGTACTGCGCGAGTGCTACGAAGGCACGACCGAAACGGCCGACGTGTTGACGATTGCCGAACGCGGCGTGTTCTCGATCCTCGAACAGCAGGAAGTCGGCGCCAAGCTGAGTATCGATGAGATCATGCTCGATACGATGGCGCGGATTAACGAGCGAATGGGGAAGGACGGGTCCATCAGCGGACTGTCCACCGGCTTCTCTGATCTGGATCGGCAGACGAACGGCTTCCAGCCTGCCGAACTGGTGATCCTGGCGGCTCGTCCCAGTATGGGAAAGACGGCGTTCGTCTGTAACATCGCGGAGTGGGTGGCCGGCCCCGGTCAGACCGGCGTGCTGATTTTCAGTCTGGAACAGTCCAAGCTCGAACTGGCAGAGCGTTTCCTGTGCATCCGCGCGCGACTCGACGGCCATCGACTGCGCAAGGGACAACTGGAGGCTCCGGAACGCGACTCCCTGCTGCAGGCCGCTTCGGAACTGAGCACGATCCAGCTGTTTATCGATGACTTCCCCGGCCGGACCGTCGGCCAGATCAGTGCCATCGTCCGACGGCTCAAACGCCGCAATAACATCGGCCTGGTGATCATCGACTATTTGCAGCTGATTGAGCCGGAAGACAAGAAGGCCAGCCGTGAACAACAGATCGCCCAGACCACGCGGCGGTTGAAAGGGATCGCCAAGGAAAACAGTCTGCCGCTGATCGCGCTATCGCAGTTGAACCGCGGGGTGGAACTGCGGGAAGACAAACGCCCCCGTCTCGCCGACCTTCGTGAAAGCGGTGCGATTGAACAGGATGCCGACATTGTGATGTTCCTGCATCGTCCGGACGCCTACAACCCGGAAGACCGGCCTGGCGAGGCAGAAGTGGTCGTCGCCAAGCATCGTGCCGGCCCCACGGGCATCGTCACGTTGCGCTGGCGGCGGGAGTCGATGCGCTTCGAGGATTATACGGCATTTGAGGATCATACGTCGTTTGAATAGCGTCCTGCGGGTAGGCGGTCATCTGCATGGCAGCACTGGACTTCCCGCGTGGAAACATTGATAGAAACGTTACAGATTCTCGATGCCATCGGCCCTGTTCTTGTGCTAGAATTTGTGTCTCACCGTTGCCGTCGGGCAGTGGTCAGAAATCGCATCGCGCGGCACTGGAGTCGCGCGATTTTTCGATCCCGGTAGACACGGTTCCCCGGTCATGTTGCTGACCTGTTCCCGCAATGCGCTGACGACGGCTTTTGGTGCGGTCGCAGGTGTGGTGCCTTCACGGACCACCAAGGAAATCCTGAAGAACATCAAGCTGCAGGCGACCACCAGCACGGTCACGCTGCTCGGCACCGACAGTGAAATCAGCCTGCGCTGCGTCATTCCCGAAGTGTCGACGGATACCGGCGGCGAGACCCTGCTGCCTGCGAGCCGTCTGCTGTCGATCCTGCGGGAAATGACCGACGACTCGGTCACCCTGGAAGTCACTGGCGACGCGGTCTGGATTCGCGGAGCTCACAGCGAATTCCGGCTGTCCGCGGAAGATCCGGCCGATTTTCCGCCGGTGGCCCAGTTTGAGGACGACAGCTACTTCACGTTGCCCGCGGCTGCTTTCCGTCAGCTGATTCGTCGTACCGTGTTCGCGACCGACGTCGAAAGCACGCGGTATGCCCTGGGGGGCGTGCTGATGGATCTGGGCCCCGAGCGAGCCACTCTGGCTGCGACCGATAGTCGACGCCTGTCGGTCGCCGGTTCGGCCTGCCAGGTCATCGGCTCGCCGGTGCCGGCATCCCCCCCGCCCGTGGTTCCCTCCAAGGCGATGTCGCTGCTGGAACGTGTTCTCGGCGATAACACGGAAGATGTCCGGATCGCGATTCATCCGAACGACATCGTCGTTCAGGCCGGGTCGGTCACCATCAGCAGCCAGTTGGTGCAGGGCCGGTTCCCGGACTACAACAAGGTCATCCCGAAGTCGTTCAGCCACACGATCGACATGGTCGTGGGGCCGTTCTATCAGGCGATCCGTCAGGCACAGATTCTGACCAACGAGGAAAGCCGCGGCGTTGACTTCACGTTCACCGAAGGCGCCCTGCGGCTGAGCAGCCAGGCGGCGGACGTGGGTCAATCGAAAATCGAGCTGCCGATCAGCTATGCGGGACCGGATCTGACGATCACCTTCGATCCGCGCTTCATCGCTGATTTCCTGAAAACCCTGGAAACCAGCGCCCAGGTGCAGTTCCGCCTGATCGATGAGGAAAGTGCCGCGGTTCTGACCACCGACGACGATTACACCTACGTGATTATGCCGCTCTCCCGCGACCGTTAAGGTCAGGATACCGGGAAAGTCCAGACCACCTCGGGTCCAGACACCGGTGACGTCTCGCAGCCGCCAGGGGCCGTTGATTGTCCAGCATGACATCGCCCGATCCGCAACTGCTGTCGACTGCTCTCGCAGAGCTGATTGCCCTGCGCGGGTTCGCCCGTCCGCGGGCCGAGCAGGAATTGCAGGATGCCTGGCGGCAGGTGGCCGGCGACGACTGGTCAGCAGCGACGAAACCGCAGAGAATCACGCGCGGAGTTTTGCATGTGGAGGTGAAGTCGTCCGCCCTGCTGGGCATGCTGACCGCGTTCCACAAACCGGAACTCACCGCAAAATTTCAGCAACAGGCTCCGCATCTGAACGTGAAATCGATCAGGTTCAAACTTGCGGGCCTGTAGTCCACCCGGCTGCGGATCACGGAATGATTCGCAGCGCCTCGAATGTCCCTTCAGTCCCCGGAAGTGAGTTCAGCCTTGTCGGATACCCAGGATCAACCGGACGCCGGCAGTTCGTCCAGCGGCGAGTATTCGGAGAAGGATCTTCGCGTTCTTGAAGGAATCGAAGGCATCCGCCATCGCCCTGCCATGTACATCGGCGATACCGGCACGCATGGTCTGCATCACCTCGTTTACGAGTTGATCGATAATTCCATCGACGAGTGCGTGGCCGGTTACGCCACGAAAATCTCGATCAAAATCCATGCCGATGGCAGCGTGACCTCGGTCGACGATGGTCGTGGCATCCCCGTCGGCCGGATGCCCGAAAAGGGAGACAAGTCGGCGCTGGAAGTGGTCTTCACGAATATCCACGCCGGGGGCAAGTTCGACCGCAAGGGCGGCTACAAGCTGGGCACCGGCGGTCTGCACGGCGTCGGCATCAAGGCGGTGAATGCGCTCTCGGAATGGCTGGAGGCAGAAGTTCGCCGGGAAGGACACGTCTGGTCGATGGACTTCGTCCGCGGCAAGATGACATCCGACCTGAAGAAGCTCGGCAAGGCAGAGACCACCGGCACGAAGATTACCTTCAAGCCCGATGCCGACATCTTCACCGACACCAAGTACTCGTATGAAGTGCTGGCGAAGCGCGCCCAGGAACTGGCATTCCTGTCTGCTGGCGTGCGGATCGCCATCGAAGACGAACGCAGCGGCGACAAGGATGAATTCTACTATCCCGAAGGGATTATCGAGTTCGTCAAGTATCTCAACCGCACCGAGTCGCCGTTGTACGAACCGATCATCCGTCTCAGCGGGGAACTTGATGGCGTCTGGGTCGACATCGCAGTCCAGCACAACGACGGCTTCTCGGAAAACGTGCGCACCTTCGCGAACAACGTGAACAATCAGGGTGGCGGAACGCACCTCTCCGGTTTCCGCGCGGCCCTCACTCGCACCGTGAATGCCTACGGGAAGCGCGAGAAGATTTTCGACGAGAACATCTCCCCCACCGGCGACGATTTCCGCGAAGGCCTGGTCGCTGTGATCACAGTCCGCGTACCCGATCCGCAGTTCGAGGGCCAGACGAAGTTCAAACTCGGTAACAGCGAAGTGGAAGGGATCGTCAATTCGATCGCCGGTGAAGGGCTGAACAAGTTCTTCGAGGAAAACCCGCCGATCGCCAAGAAGATTTGTCAGAAGGGAGCGATGGCCGCCGAAGCGCGGGAAGCTGCCCGCAAGTCGCGCGAAATGGTCCGCCGCAAGGGCGCGCTCACCTCGGGCGGTCTTCCCGAAAAACTGCGGGATTGCCGCAGCCGCGAACTCGATATCACCGAACTGTACCTGGTGGAAGGCGATTCGGCCGGTGGCTCGGCCGATACCGGTCGCGACTCCAATACGCAGGCGATTCTGCCGCTGCGTGGGAAGATCCTGAACGTCGAGAAGGCCCAACTCGTCAAGGTGCTGGACAACGCTGAAATTGCCAACATCTTCAAGGCGATCGGCATTCCGCCGCTGGCTGAGACCGAGGACATCTCGAAGCGGCGGTACGGCAAGATCATCGTCATGACCGATGCCGACATCGACGGTTCGCACATCCGTACGCTGCTGCTGACCTTCATCTTCCGGCACATGCGGGGCCTCGTCGAACACGGCTGCATCTACATCGCCCAGCCTCCGCTCTACAAGGTCACGCAGCGGAATAAGGTGCGTTATGTGCAGACGCACGAAGCCATGATGACCGAACTGATCGAACTCGGTCTCAACGGCAGCAAGGTCGTCGTGGTCGATGACAAGACGGAATTCGACGGCGACATCCTGCGACGCATTGTCAAACTCATGCAACGACTGGAAGAACCGCTCGAAGTGCTGGAACGTCGCGGCGTGGCGTTGCGGTTCCTCGTGCGTCACATGGCCGAAGGCGAAACCACCCTGCCGCAGTATCATGTGCTGCTCGGCCGCGAGGAACACTGGTTCCACCGTAAAGAGCAGGTGGAAGAATTCGTGCAGAGCCAGCAATCAAAACTTGGCATCGAACTGGGCGTCGACAGCGACGCTGCGGAAAAACCAGCGGCAACCAACGGTACCGCGGACGCCGCTCTGGATCAGACCGTGCAGGTCGTCGATCTGTACGAAGTTCGCACGATTAACGAGGTCATGAAGGAACTCCGCGGCTTCGGCATCCAGTACAAGGATCTCTATTCACAAGGCTCCCGCGACGGCGAAACGGTCTACCCGTTCCGCATCCTGCAGGACGACACCATCATCCGGCTGATGAGCCTCCGTGAACTCGTGCATCAGCTGGAAGAACTCGGCAAGCGCGGCATGAAGCTGACCCGCTTCAAAGGTCTCGGCGAAATGGATGCCGAGGAACTGTGGGACACCAGCATGATGCCCGAGAACCGCACGCTGCTCCGGGTAACAATGGAAGATGCCACTGCCGCTGATGAAATGTTCCGCGTGCTGATGGGCGACCATGTCGAACCCCGTCGCGAGTTCATCGAGAAGCACGCACTGGACGTGAAAGATCTGGACGTCTGAAAGAGATTTCCACCGGAAGAATCGCGAACCCGCCAGCGAGCAACGATTATCGCTGGCGGGTTCGCGATTTCTTTTATTTCACAGGGGATTGCGGATCTCCCGCTTCACCGCGTGGCTCCTGAAATCCGGTGGAGTCCAGGAACGAATCCATCGACAGCCACCACGCTCGCGCATAGCGGAATACGATCAGCGGGACGATCGCACACCAGGCCAGCAGCGGGATGGCGAGAACTTCGTTCGACCAGCCGTAGCCGAAGTGCAGGATCATATACAGGGCTGTCAGTGACAGCGATGTGAATCCGTAGTTCAGATAGGTTGAGCCCAGAAAGAAGCCGGGATCGCGCTCGTACAAGAAACCGCACTGCGGACAGTGGCGGTGCATCGTGAACCAGCCACGAAACAGTTGGCCCACGCCGCAGCGCGGGCACCGCAATCGCAACGCCCGCGACATCAAGGTGGCATAACTCAGCCTCGGCATGATCACTTCCTGAGAGCCGCGGTGCGCTGCAGCCTCTCCAGTATCGAAGGTGGGGTGTCATTCGCCTGGACTGGAATCTCGTAACACTCCACGAGATTGCGAAACCAGGTGTGCTGACGTTTTGCAAACTGACGCGTCCGCGTCTGGATCACGGGAATCGCCGCAGAGAGATCCTGTTTCTCCGCTTCCAGCAGGTCCAGAATCTCTTTATACCCGAGCGCCTGCCGCGCAGTCTTGCCGATGCCCCCCGGGCGGTGCAGCAAGCGTGTGACCTCCTCGACCAGTCCCTGCTCGAACATTCGCTGCACACGCTGGTTGATGCGATCATGCAGCCAGACACGCGGGGGTGACAGCCAGTAGACATGCCGCGGCCGCTCGTCTTCCGGCAGCGCTGCTTGCTGATGCTGGGCCGACAACGGTTGTCCTGTCAGTTCAAACACCTCCAGCGCCCGGATCACTCGCCGTTCGTCGTTGGCAGAAATCCTGGCAGCCGTGACCGGATCAATGTCACGCAGTCGGGCATGCAGTTCCAGTGGCCCGATGCGCTGCCGCTCCGCGCTCAGGCGCTGCCGGATCGCATCATCAGCCGGAGGTCCGGGGAAGACGCCGCGCAGCAGCGACCGCAGATACAGTCCGGTGCCGCCGACAAACAGCGGAACTTTGCCGCGAGCGAGAACGTTCCTGATGGTGCGGTCCGCTGACACAAGGTAGTCCGCCACGCTGAATTCGTCGGCGGGCTCCAGCAGGTCGAACAGATGATGCGGCACCCGTTCCCGCTCGGCGACCGAGGGTTTGGCAGTGCCGATATCCATCCCGCGGTAGAGCGTCATCGAATCCATACCGATGATTTCGCCCGAGAGCTGCTCTGCCAGTTGCAGTGCGACCGCCGACTTGCCCGATGCCGTTGGTCCGGCCAGAAACCAGCATTGCGACAGAACTGCGGGAGAGATTTGCATGAGGGGTAGCGAGCGTCAGGAAGATGTTTTTTAGCCACGGATGAAACACGGATTCGGAAGGATTACCTGTGCGAAACAGATGCGACTTATGATGTATTCAGTTGAAAGTTTCGTAGAGAGGCGATGACCGACAATTCTATACTTTTATCTCAAAAACCGTGTTTCATCCGTGTTTCATCCGTGGCTAAAGTCGCATTCACTCTACTGCTGGACCCAGCAGAAATGGGCCGGGTTCAGGGTTTGTTCTCCCGACCAGCGGTAGGCGCAAAGCAGGCCGCGGTGGGTGATGTTAAAGTCGAGGCAGGCGACATTGGGAGCCAGCAGTTCCGGTTTTGGAAGTCCCAGGGAATAGTGGCCGATGAAGACCGGCCGCGCGTCGGCGGGATAAGGGGTCGCCTCAGCCACAACCGCGGCGGTCAGTGGCTCCTCCAGTTCCAGAGAGTCGGTCATGGCATATGTACGATAGGTCTGGCCGACCGGGGAGGCGTACCAGCGAACCCGGGTGACGGTGCGGGGATGGCTGTCCTTGTCCAGAAACGCCATTCCGTCCGGCAGCGGAGCCTCTTTCCCCTTGAGCAGGATTTCCACAGCCTCGAAGCCCGGGCGTCCCGGAGAACCAGCCGCGATCAGAAACCCGTCAGTGAGCCGGGACGCCTTGCCATCATAAAGGGGCAGCAGTTCCCGCAGCACCTTCAGGGAGAACTCGTCCCAGCAGGCGTGGATGACGCGCAATCCGTCCAGTTCCAGCCAGAACGGCAACGTCCGGAACCAGTCCAGCGCCGCCTGCAGTTCGTCGGGCGACAGCTGTTCCACGGTCGCCCGGACTTGCTTCTGGTTCTTCTGTGAGTGCGGACGCAAATACATACCGGGGCTGGCCGGATCTTCTGTCGTATAGAGCAGCAGGTTCCATTCATGATTGCCCAGCACCGCCCGGGCGGCGCCGGCCTCGACCATCGAACGGACGATTTGCAACACTTCGCCAACGGCAGGTCCGCGATCGATAAAGTCACCCAGAAAAATCACCTGGCGATCCGGATGACGATAGACCCCTGCGACACATTCGTAGCCAAGTTTGGCCAGCAGCGTTTTCAACGGCTCGGCATGACCATGCAGGTCGCCGATGAGATCGTACATTCGCACTTCACCTTGAAGGACAGGGACGACCGGGACAGATCAGGCGGGCAGCGGATTCTCGCTCAGAAAACGGTCGATTCGCGCGATCTGCCCGGGCGACAACCTCTGATCGGCTGCCGCGACCGTTTCCAGAATCTGACCGGGTTTTCGCGCTCCCACAATCGCCCCGGTCAGTGCCGGTTGACGCAGCACCCAGCAGACCGCGGCCTGACCCGGTGTCTGGCCGTTTTCCTGGCCAATCGTGGTCAGCAATTCCACGAGATTCAGATTCCGCGACAGGGCCGGCTCGGTGTAATTCACGTGATGTTTCCGCCAGTCATCTTCCGGCAGGGACTGCAACCGGTTGCGCGTCATAGCGCCCGTCAGCAATCCCGAGGCCATCGGCGAGTACGAGATCACGCCGATCCGGTGGTCTTCACAATACGGCAGGATGTCCCGTTCAATCTTGCGATTGATCAAGGAATATGGCGGCTGTAAAGAGGCGATCGGGGCAATGGCCGCAGCCCGCTCCAGCTGGGAGACGTTGAAATTGGAGACGCCGATCCAGCGGACTTTCCCTGCCTGTTGCAGTTCGACCAGTGTACTCCAGCCTTCCTCAATGTCTTCATCGGGTTCCGGCCAGTGAATCTGATACAGGTCGATGACGTCAACGCGCAACCGTCGCAGGCTCGCTTCACATTCGCGACGGATCGAGTCAGCTTTCAGGCACTTGCCCACTTCCCGCTGTTCGTTCCAGACTCGCTCACATTTCGTGAAGACGTAGGGGCGCTGCTGGATGCCTTCGAGTGCCCGCGCGACCACTTCTTCTGACCGACCGAGCCCATACACGGCGGCCGTGTCGATCCAGTTAATCCCGGCATCCAGCGCTTCGTGAATCGCCGCGATCGAGTCGCTGTCGTCCTGGGCGCCCCAGCCGAATTTCCAGCCATTGCCTCCGATGGCCCAGGCACCGAAGCCGATCGGCGTAATCTCCATGTCGGTATGGCCCAGGCGTTTTTTCTGCATCGTTCACGGCTCCAGAGTCTGGAGAAAAAATCGAGTGCTTTCCCCGGACGATAACACGGGAGGCTGTTGCGCGACCACCCCGGGAGTGAATTGCGGAACGGTCCTGGCTTACTTGGGTCCAACCCGGATTATTCCCGTGTCGAAGTATTTTCAACGGATGACATTGTTTGACAGGCCATACAGAAACTCACCCCAAGGCACGCTGTCGGCACTAGCCCGAGGCGCAAGCGAGGGAAAAGACCGGGCCTCCTCGCCTGCGCTTCGGGTTAATGAATCCTCCGGTCGAACCCTGCTCCTGCCAGCCACTGACATCTGCCGTCCAATCCTTGCAGACGTGCAGACCGCACTGTTCGCCGCTAGGATGTCCCGGGACAGGGGTACTGAAAAAGTTCGGGAGAATGATCGATGAAGTGGCCGGTGATCTTTGCCTTGCTGACGGGCCTGTTCTGGGGCACCTATGGACCTGCGCTGGGATTCGCGCGGGCGGCTGAAGGGAACAATCCGTTCAAGCCTTATCTGATGATTGGTCTGGCTTACACACTGTGGGCGGTGATCGGCGGGGTTGCCGGCATTCGTTACACCCACGTGGATATGTCGTTCTCTGCGACCGGCAGCACATGGGGATTCATCGCCGGTTCACTCGGGGCATTCGGCGCCCTGACGCTGACTCTGGCCATGTTCTCTTTCCAGGGCATGAAACCGCGGGCCGATATTGTGATGCCGATCGTGTTCGGGACAGCGGTGTCGGTCTCGGCGATTACGTCGGTGATCCTGACCCGGGCCAACTTTAATCCCGTGCTGTGGGCGGGAATTGCCGGTATGGCCGTTTGTATTGTGATCGTGGCTTACAACACTCCGCATGCTGCCCCGCACAAGCCGAAGCCGGCAGCCGGCGCAGGCGAGACCCATGCCACGACGCCGACTCCGCCGGCCTCCACTCCTGCGACCTGATCCACCGTCAGAATTCGTCGGTATTCCAGGAATTGATGGTTCCGGGAACAGGACCGCGGTGCAAGAATTTCTGAAGCATGCCTGGGGATTCTTCCCGGGCATGCTTTTTTCGTCGGCGGGGAAACCTGGTTGATTCCCGCGGCATGCTGCGTTGTCAATCAATAGCTGACGGCAAACGTCCGCACGGCGGCTTTCGGCAACTGGTTCACAAAACTCACAGAAATCATGGAGCCGAGCGGCCCGTCATCGCAACCGGGAAATGAAAATCATGGCCACGAGCAGTCTGGCGGACGGGGCAGTGCAACTGCGGGAAGCACAGGAACTCCTGGAGCGCGTCTGGGCGCAATCGGAATCCGGCTGGCGCGATGTCGTCCGGGAACGTTTTGAGGAAGAACGACTCGAGCCGCTCCGCAAGCAACTGGCGCAGGTTCACCAGGTCATCCAGCAATTTGGCGACGTGCTGAACACCGCACGGCGCAGTGTGGTCGATGCCGACCGGCAGGATTAAGGCGGGATGATTCACCAGCCCGAGGCGCCAGTATTGAACTTGCCCCTTGTTCCGGAAATTGCGCTGAAAGCGTGGCACGCCCTGAGTCCTCGAAGGACGTGTTCGATCGACGCTAAAAATTACCACGCCCTTCGAGGACTCAGGGCGTGCCGCCCGAATGACGTCCTTCTTGCAAACTCGCAACTTCAAGTCCAGGGAGACGAAAGACAAGACTCCCTCGCTGGCGCTTCGGGCTGGTGAATCCTGCTGATTCGCGCTCGGCCACTCACGGATGCTGGAGCAGATCGAAGCAGCATGGATGTGACTCTCTGCAGGCGATTCCTGCCGCGTGAACTTGCTCCCGGTTCCAGGAACGACGACGATGATTGGACGGTCATCCACTGCCGCACCACAGGCTGGCGAGGTCCGGGTTCCAGCTCAGAAAATGTGCCGGGAAAACGGGGCGATCGCGGTCTCGCCCGCTGCCGGGAAAATCAGGTCTCCAGATCTCAGGGAACGACGAGCGTTGAATAGTTCCGGACCGATGTCCGCTGCTGTCCTGTGGCTGCAACGGCTGCGCGAACTCGTCAATCAGCGGGCGGAGGAGACTGCGGCCTGTCAGCAGCGTCATGCAGTCGAACTCAAGGAAGAGAAAACCGCCTTTGCCGATGCGAGTCGCCAGATTCAGGCGTCTTTTGCCTCGGAAGCCAACAGCGAGACGACCCGGCAACAGCAGGCGTACGCCACAGCCGCCGCCGACTGGACGCGGCAGATTGATGAACTGGAACTGGCGACCGGGAACGCTATCGACGGCGTCGAACAACGGTTTCAGGACGAAAAAGCCGCGGCACAGGCCAGCCGGGATGAAACCATGTGGCTGGTCGGTTCCCTGCTGGATGAGCAGGCAGCTGACAGTCCGCGTCAACAGCTGCAGCGGCTGCATTCCCAGATTGACGGAGCAGAGTCGGTCTTGCAGGACGCAGTGCGGACTGCCGAGCAACATCGCAATCAGGCGGCGGCATATCTGGAACGCTGCCGGATCTCGACAGAAGTCGGGTTGTATGAGCCAGCCGCGCCGCCCACGACGCTGTCCGGTTTGCAAGAGCGCTGCCTGGAAGAAGTGGAACTGGTCGTGCAGCCGTATCAGCGGTTGAAACGGATGCTGTTGCCCCGCTGTTTTCGCGGGATCACCCCGGTTCTGCTCTGGCTGGGCATCAGTGCTTTCCTCGCGGGTCCCGCCTGGATGTTGCTCGATCCGCAGATGATCGGCCTGACGCAAGCAAAGTCCGATCCCGTCTGGCTGGCGATCCTGTGCGGCAGTGGCGCCGCCATCGCCCTGGTCGTGCTGTTGATGTTGCATCTGACGGCCAGTCAGCAGGCGTTTCCGTTGCTCACGGAGGTCTTCGCCCACAGCCGGGCTGCCCAGGCGCTGTTTGCACGCTGGCAACGCCTGGCAGCAGAGGAACTGGCGACCACCCACCAGGAACTGGACCGGCGGCACGGACGTCGCAAGCAACAACGCGATGAAGCTCTGGGCAAGGCCGAGACGGAATTCAATGAACGGGTCGCGGAGCTCGGCAAATGGCGGCGCGACGAAATCCAGCGGTTGAAGACCTACCTGCAAGGCCGTCGATCGCAACTCGAACAGGAACGTGACCGGCAGCTGCAATCGCTGAATCTGGCGGCAAATCGCTTCTCCAGCGATTTCCAGTTGCGGAACGAGTCTCAGCTGTCGTTCGTGGAAACTCATCACTCGGCTCAGATGAGCGAGATTGAGCAGCGGTTTGCCGGGGACTGGCAGCAGATTCGCGATCGCTGGCAGGCGGGACTCGCGGACCTCACCCGGCAGGCAGAGACCTGGCAGGCGCAGCGATTCCTGGATTTCCCTGCCTGGGATAAGATTTCTGCCAGCCCGGTGACGCAGATGCCGGCGACGCTGCCACTCGGAAATGTCTGCGTCGAACTGTCGACCATTGAGCAGGGAGTTCCGGCAGAGGCGGACCTTGCGCCCGCACAACACTCCTGGGAACTGCCAGCCCTGCTGGATCTGGCCCGGCGACCTGCGCTGCTGTTGCAGTATCGCGACCCGGCAGGACGGCAGGCAGCCGTGCAGGCATTGCAATCGACGATGTTGCGTCTGCTGACCGCGCTGCCGTCGGGACAGGTGCGATTCACCATTCTGGACCCGCTAAGTCTGGGGGAAAACTTTGCGGCGTTCATGCATCTGGCAGATTTCGACGAATTACTGATCAGCACCCGCATCTGGACGGAACAGGGACAGATCGAGGAACAGCTGGCAGACCTGACGGAGCATATGGAAACGGTCCTCCAGATGTTCCTGCGGAACGAATTCGCCACATTGGAAGAGTACAACCGGGCCGCAGGCGAAGTGGCAGAGCCGTATCGCGTGCTGGTGATTTCCGGCCTGCCGACCAGCTTCACTGATCTGGCGATGCGGCGGTTGTGGAACATCGTCAACAGCGGAGCGCGCTGCGGCCTGATCCCGTTGATCGCGTGCGATGCACAGGCCCCGCTGCCGCGCGGGTTCGATCTGGCGGAACTGCAGCCGTTCGTAAACACGCTGTCGTGGCACGGCGACGGGTGGCACTGGCAGTTGCCGGAACTCCGGTCGTGGCCGATCCGGATGGACGCACCTCCGCCGCCAGTAAAGTTCGGACAACTGGTGAAGCAGTTCGGACAACTGGCGGGCGATGTCCGCCGGGTTGAGGTGCCGTTCCACCGCGTGGCACCGGACGAATCACAGATCTGGCAGTCGTCAACCGCCCAGAAGCTGGAGGTGCCGGTTGGTCGCTCGGGAGCGACCCGCGTTCAATCGGTCATGCTCGGCACGGGAACTTCCCAGCATGTGCTGGTCGCAGGCAAGACGGGCTCGGGCAAGTCCACGCTGCTACATGCGCTGATCACCAATGCCGCCCTGCATTACAGTCCGGATGAGCTGGATCTGTATCTGATCGACTTCAAGAAGGGCGTGGAGTTCAAGGTCTATGCCCGCCGCGAGTTGCCGCATGCCCGCGTGGTCGGGATCGAAAGCGACCGCGAATTTGGTGTGAGCGTGCTGGAACGGCTGGATCGGGAACTGCAGGAA
>VFQN01003547.1_pt1 | contig 22094 bp, 20 predicted proteins | sample 3512371 | NCBI WGS metagenome assembly VFQN01 (sample SAMN10412370, study PRJNA504923) | tailings metagenome | isolation source: Replicate 2 from Balatoc abandoned mine | place: Philippines: Itogon, Benguet | collected 2017-08-28
ACTGGCTCCACAACGGCTTCCTCCAGGTCGAGGGGAAGAAGATGTCGAAGTCGGACGGCAACTTCGTCACCATCCACGAACTGCTGGAGACGGAGAAATTCGGCGGCCGGAAGTGGCCGGGTGAGGTGCTGCGGCTCGCGATGCTGATGACGCACTATCGGGAGCCGATCGATTTCAGCGTGCGGCGGCTGGAGGAGGCGGAGCGGATCATTCGTCGTCTGTTTGGAAAAATCAAGAAATCCGAGCTTGCGCTGCAGTCGGATGACGACGAGTTGTTTGCTTTGCCACGGGTGGAGACAGTCAATCCGAAGATCACCGCTGCTCTGGCGGACGATCTCGATATGAGAGCAGTCGTGGCTGCCGTTCAAGATCTGCAAGCTGACGATGACGTAGATTCGGCGTTGAGACTGATCGGCATCGATTGGCGACCTTATGTGCGACGACAAAAGGCCGAACTCGCCGAGAGATGGCAGCCGGAGGAGAGGCGGCATTTCTCGGAGTTGGTCCTCGAAGCTCCGGTGATCGCTTCGGCCCGTTCACGGATTTCAGTCGATGAATACATCACCCGCCGCCTCGCCTTCATCCGCGACAAGAACTGGCCCGAAGCCGACCGCATCCGCGACGAACTCCTGGCGCAGGGCATCCAGCTCAAGGACGGCAAGGACCCCGCCACCGGCGAGCGCATCACCACATGGGAGGTGAAACGGTGAGGGCGACATGCGGGACGCCTGCGGGACAGCGCCCCCCTCTGTCCTGCCGGACATCTCCCCCACAAGGGGGGAGATTGGCAGCCTCTATGTCTGCGCTTCTCCTGCGACGCCGGAGATTGGCGAAGGTCGACGCGAGAGCCAATCTCCCCCCTTGTGGGGGAGATGTCCGGCAGGACAGAGGGGGGCGCCGTAGAGCGCTGACCTTCGACCGTGTCCCGTGCGGAATGGCGGAGGCCTGACTATGCCGCACACGCCGCTGCCTCCGAACAACCGGGCTCGCGCCAAGGCTATGCGCCGGGAGATGACCCCGGCTGAAGTGAAGCTGTGGAATGAAGTGTGCGCCCATCGACTGGGAGGCCTGTCGTTCCGGCGGCAATACGGCATTGGTGACTACATCGTCGATTTCGCCTGTTCGAAACGCAAACTGATCATCGAGCTCGACGGCAGCCAGCATGGAGACGAGCCGGTCGCGACGCGTGACACTGTCCGCACCCGCTTTCTGGAAGCCAGCGGCTGGACCATCCTCCGCTTCTGGAACGACGACGTGCTGCGCGACATTGATGGCGTCTGCCAGCACATCGTCACCACGGCGGGTCTCGTCGCAGAAGGCGCCGCGCGCTACGCTCGCTCGTCTGCCGCCACCCCGGAGGAGCATCACCCATGATCGACCACACCGGCATACCCGTCTCCGACCCCGCCAAGGCAAAAGCCTTCTACGACGCAGCCATGGGCGCGCTCGGCGCGAAGATTCTGATGACCGTTCCGAAGGAATTCACCGGCGGCAAATGGGTCGCCGGCTACGGCCGTACGAAGCCCGACTTCTGGCTGACCGAATCCGAAGTGGTTGGCCCCGGCCGCCACTATGCCTTCACGGCCTCTTCCCGCGCCGAGGTCGACGCCTTCTACGCGGCGGCGCTTGCCGCGGGCGGCCGCGACAATGGCGCGCCGGGCATTCGTGCCCACTATCATCCCGACTATTACGGCGCCTTCGTCTTCGATCCCGACGGCAACAATGTCGAAGCCGTCTGCCACCGGCCGGAGTGAGCCATGAGCCTCGACAACCGTCCCGTCTATTCCGGCGGCTGCCAGTGCGGCGCAGTGCGTTTCCATGTCGAGGGCACCCTCGGCGACGCCTCCGTCTGCCATTGCCGCATGTGCCAGAAGGCGTCCGGCAATTTCTACTTGCCGCTGGTCTCGGTGCGGCATGCGAAGCTCGAATGGACGCGCGGCGAGCCCAAGCGCTTCCGCTCGTCCAACTATGCCTCGCGCGGCTTCTGCGGCGACTGTGGCACGCCGTTGACCTATGAGGCGCCGGACGGGGTGGCGCTTGCGATTGCCGCCTTCGACGATCCGTCGACCATCCGTCCCGTCATCCAGTGGGGCGTCGAGGCGAAGCTGCCCTATGTCGACGATGTGCCGGACCTGCCGGAGGAGGAGACGATGGCCGACATAGCCGACGCGCCCTTCCTCGCCGACCTCGTCTCCTACCAGCATCCGGACTACGATACGGACCAGTGGCCAGCGGAGGACAAGTCATGACTGAATCCATCAGGACGGGCGGCTGCCAGTGCGGCGCGGTCCGCTTCCGCATCCACGGCGCGCTCGGGCGCCCGTCGATCTGCCATTGCCGCATGTGCCAGAAGGCGTTCGGCTCCTTCTTCGGCCCGCTGGTGACGGTGCCGAACGACGGCGTCGAATGGACCCGCAACGAGCCGGCCTATTTCCAGTCGTCGGTCAACATCTCGCGCGGCTTTTGCCAGCGCTGCGGCACGCCGCTCACCTATCGCCACCCGGAAGGGCTGGAGATCGCCATCGGCGCCTTCGACGACCGCTCCGACCTGAAGCCGCTGATCCAGGTCCACACCGGCTCGGCCCTACCCTGGGTCACGGAGATCTTCGACGCGCCGAAGCGCTCGGCCGACGGCGACTCCGCCAACCGCGAGGAAGGGATGATCTCCTTCCAGCACCCGGACCACGAGACCGAAAACTGGCCGGTCGAGGGGCTTCGCCTGTGAACAGGATACCGCAAGTCCCTTCCCGCACGGGGAGGGGGAAGGCAAGACAATGACCCGCGACCGGCTCTACCTCTTCGACACGACGCTGCGCGACGGCCAGCAGACGCCGGGCATCGATTTCTCCGTCGAGGACAAGGTCGCGATTGCCAGGATGCTGGACGAGTTCGGCATGGCCTATGTCGAGGGCGGCTATCCGGGCGCCAACCCGACCGACACGGCCTTCTTCGAGCGGAAGCGCACGAACCGCGCAACCTTCGTCGCCTTCGGCATGACCAAGCGCGCCGGCGTCTCGGCTTCCAACGATCCGGGGCTGGCGGCCCTCTTGCAGGCGAAATCCGATGCGATCTGCTTCGTTGCCAAGAGCTGGGACTATCACGTCCGCGTCGCGCTCGGCTGCACCAACGAGGAGAACCTCGAATCGATCGCGGAGTCGGTGAAGGCCGCTGTCTCCGCCGGCCGCGAGGCGATGATCGACTGCGAGCACTTCTTCGACGGCTTCAAGGCCAACCCCGACTATGCCCTGGCCTGCGCGAAGACTGCCTTCGAGGCCGGCGCCCGCTGGGTCGTGCTGTGCGATACCAATGGCGGCACGCAGCCGTCGGAAGTGCGCGAGATCGTCGGCAAGGTCATCGCGGCCGGTATCCCGGGCCGCAACCTCGGCATCCACGCCCATGACGACACCGGCCAGGCGGTGGCGAACTCGCTGGCTGCCGTCGAAGCCGGCGCGCGCCAGATCCAGGGCACGCTGAACGGCATCGGCGAGCGCTGCGGCAATGCCAACCTCGTCACCCTGATCCCGACGCTGATGCTCAAGCCTGCGTTTGCGCAACGCTTCGACACCGGCATTCCGGCCGCGTCCCTTGCCGGCATCTCGCGCCTGTCGCGGAATTTCGACGAGTTGCTCAACCGCGCGCCCGAGCCGCAGGCTCCCTATGTCGGCTCCTCCGCCTTCGCCACCAAGGCCGGTATCCACGCCTCCGCGCTGGTCAAGGAGCCAGCGACCTACGAACACGTGCCGCCGGAAAGCGTCGGCAACCGCCGCCGCGTCATGGTCTCCGACCAGGGCGGCAAGGCGAATTTCATCGCCGAGCTGAAGCGCCGCGGCATCGAGGTCGGAAAGTCCGACCATCGCCTCGACGCGCTGATTTCACTGGTCAAGGAACGCGAGGCGATGGGCTACGCCTATGAGGGCGCCGACGCCTCGTTCGAATTGCTGGCGCGCCGCACGCTCGGCTCGGTGCCGGAGTTCTTCCGCGTCGAAAGCTTCCGTTGCATGGTCGAGCGCCGCTACGATGCCAAGGGCAGCATCAAGACTGTCTCGGAAGCCATTGTGAAGATTCAGATCGACCGCGAAGAGCGTATGTCGGTCGCCGAGGGCCACGGCCCGGTCAATGCGCTCGACATCGCGCTGCGCAAGGATCTCGGCCGCTTCCAGAACGAGATCGCCGACATGACGCTGGTCGACTTCAAGGTGCGTATCCTCAATGGCGGCACCGAGGCGATCACGCGCGTCCTGATCGAAAGCCACGATTCCACCGGTGCCCGCTGGTGGACGGTCGGCGTCTCCGACAACATCATCGACGCCTCCTTCCAGGCGCTGATGGATTCGATCGTCTACAAGCTGATGAAGAACCGCGAAATGGCGGGGCTGGTCGCGGCGGAGTGAGAAGCCGGTTCGCCGCAGGCGAATTCGTCATGCCTGCGGCATGACGAAAGGCTTCGAACGGGTGGGAGGTGCCGGAGGCACCGGGACCCAGCCAGGGAGTGTCCCGCCCAGCCGGCAAATCGATCCGGTGGATCGATTTGAGCGACAAACGCCCGCAGCCCTAGCCGAGGGCAAGGCCGGTTTGCTGCCGATATTCATACATTGCGTCTATGCCATTACAGGTATATACCCGCACCATGTCCGGCGACATCTGTCACTGCATCCTCCTGCGCAAGGCGGCGCGGCGCGTTTCGGCGCGCTACGATGAGGCGCTGGCGCCGCTGGGCGTCAACATTGCGCAGTTCAGCCTGCTGCGGCACATCAGGCGGATGACGCCGGTGTCGCTGACGGATCTTGCAGCGCGGGTCGAACTCGACCGCTCGACGGTGGGGCGCAACGCCAAGGTACTCCAGCGAATGGGGCTCGTCGCGAGCTCGGCCGGCGAGGACCAGCGCGAAGCTGTGCTCTCGGTGACTGAAGCCGGCATGACGGTGCTGCGCAACGGCGCGCCGTTGTGGGACGGCGTGCAGGACGACATCGAGGCGCGGTTGGGGGAGGGGAAGCTCGAACAGCTGCACCACTTGCTCGCCGCCCTCTGACCGAAGCGGCAGGCGCGCCCGACAGATCGTTTTATAGGTATATACCCGCAAATCCGCCGACCCGGCGAACGGAAAGGAACCGCTCACATGTTCTCCGCAAGCCTGGCCCGCTGGATGGCCGCGCGCAACCTGCACTATGGCTGGATCGTCGCCGCGACCACCTTCCTCACCATGCTGGCGACCGCCGGCGCGATGGGCTCGGCAGGCGTGATGATCCAGCCGCTGCACCAGGAATTCGGCTGGGACATCGCCGACATCTCCTCGGCGATGGCGGTGCGCCTGGTCCTGTTCGGCCTGTTCGGTCCCTTCGCGGCCGCCTTCATGAACCATTTCGGCGTCCGTCAGGTCGTCGCGACTGCGCTCGCGCTGATCGTCTTCGGCATCGTCGCCTCCTTCTTCATGACAGAGATCTGGCAGTTGCTCCTGCTCTGGGGCGTCGTGCTGGGCATCGGAACGGGCATGACCGCGCTGGTGCTGGGCGCCACGGTCGCCGCCCGCTGGTTCACGCAGCGCCGCGGCCTCGTCGTCGGCCTGATGACCGCCAGCAACGCCACCGGCCAGCTCGTCTTCCTGCCACTGCTCGCGGCCCTGACCGAAGCCTATGGCTGGCGCACCGCGCTCGCCTTCACGGTGGCTGTCATCGCGCTCGCCATGGTTCTGGTCCTCGCCCTCATGCGCGACCATCCCGCCGATGTCGGCCTGCCGGCCTATGGCGACACCGTGGTGTCGGCTCCGCCGCGGCAGGACCACAGCCTGCTCGCCACGCTCGCCTCGCCGCTGCTGGTCTTGCGCGAGGCGGCGGCCAGCCCGGTGTTCTGGGTCCTCTTCGGCACGTTCTTTGTTTGCGGCCTGTCGACCAACGGCCTGATCCAGACCCACTGGATCTCGATCTGCGGCGACTTCGGCATGGCGGCGGTGACGGCCGCCGGCACGCTCGCCGTCATCGGCATCTTCGACTTCGTCGGCACCATCTTCGCCGGCTGGCTGTCCGACCGTTACGACAACCGCATCCTCTTGTTCTGGTTCTACGGCCTGCGCGGCCTGTCGCTCATCTACCTCTCCATGTCGGGCTTCAGCGCGCTCGAACTGTCGATCTTCGCCGTGTTCTACGGGCTGGACTGGGTCGCGACCGTGCCGCCGACGGTCAAGCTGGCGGCGGAGAACTTCGGCCGCGAAAAGGCCGGCCTCGTCTTCGGCTGGGTCTTCGCCGGCCACCAGCCCGGCGCCGCGACCGCAGCCTTCGGCGCCGGCTACCTCCGCAGCGACTTCGACACCTACATGCCCGCGCTCCAGATCGCCGGCCTCATGTGCCTGCTGGCCTCCGTCTCGGTCCTGCTGCTGAGACGTCCGGGAACCGCGGCGCCCATCCCGCAGGCGGGCTGAGCGTCCGGCGCATGCTCCCGCATCGCCCCTTGCCCGCCGGCAAGGGGCGAGGGCTTGATCCATCAACGGCTTTCACCTGAGCCATCAACGGTTTGAAATGGCGTGATGCTTCGCAAATGTGCATAAGCCCGTGCCATGACCACGGTCACCGACACAGGCGCAGGCGCGCCGCCCGCTGAGCCGGCCCCGTCCGGCGACACGCTGAAAGGCTTCTTCTTCGCGCTGACGGCCTATCTCCTGTGGGGCTTCCTGCCGCTCTTCATGAAGCTCGTGGCGCATCTGCCGACCCTCGAGGTGCTGGCGCACCGCGTCATCTGGTCGGTGCCGACAGCGCTCCTCCTCCTCGTGTGGCTCGGCCGCACCTCAGACATCCGCCGCGCGCTGCGGTCGCCGCGCACCATGATGCAGGCCGCAGTCGCCGCCGCCTTCGTCTCGTGCAACTGGGGCATTTATGTCTGGGCGATCTCGGTCGACCGCGTGCTCGAGACCGCGCTCGGCTACTACATCAATCCGCTCTTGACGGTGCTCGTCGGTGCGCTGCTGCTCGGCGAGCGCATGAGCAGGGCGCAGATGGTGGCGATCGGCTTCGCCGTCGCAGCCGTCGCAGTGCTCACCTGGGATGCGGGAGGCGTGCCCTGGGTCTCCCTGGCGCTCGCCGGCACCTGGGCGGCCTATGCCTTCTTCAAGCGCACGCTGCCGGTCGGCCCCGCGCAGGGCTTCTTCCTTGAAGTGCTGATCCTGCTCGCTCCTGCACTCGCCGTTGCGGCTTGGTTCCAGGCGACAGGGCAGGGGCACTTCTTCGATCGCGGCGGCTACGAGGCGGCGCTCTTCGTCGGCTGCGGCGTCGTCACTGCTGTTCCGCTGATCATCTACGCGACGGGCGCGAAGCTGCTCACGCTGTCCACCATCGGCATCATGCAGTACATCGCCCCAACGCTCATCTTCCTCATGGCGGTGTTCGTCTTCCACGAGCCTTTCAGCCAGGTGAAGCTCTTTGCCTTCGTGCTGATCTGGATAGGTCTGGCCATCTACACCTGGTCGTTCCTGAGCAGGCGCGGGGCGGTTCGCTGACCCTCAGCCTGGCCCACCCAGGCGGCGCACGCCCATGAACACCGCGCCGGCGACCGCCACCGCGATCGCCGTGACCACCCAAAATCCGGCCGATCCGTTCGCAAGCGGAATACCCTCGACATTCATGCCGAACAGGCCGGAGATGATCGTCATCGGCATCAGCACGGCAGTCAGCACCGACAGCAGGTAGAGTAGCCGGTTCGACTGTGCCGTCAGCTTCGCCAGCAGTTCGTCCTGCAGCAGGCGGGCGCGGGCCTGGATCTGCTCGCAGTCATGATGGAGTGCGGTGGCCCGTGCGGCGAGCCGGGCCGACATCGCCGCGGCGGGCGAGGGCAGGTCTGCCTCATGCGCATGGTTGAGGTCGCGGAACAGCGTCGTCACCGTCGCGACCTGCCGGTGCAGCAGCACCGCGTCGCGCCGTGTGGCGCTGAGCGCCTCGCGCTCGCCGTGCCAGCTGTCGGTGACGATACGGTCCTCGATCGTGTCCAGCGCCTCCGCGAGCTTGCGGATTTCGGCGTCGAGGTGGGACAATGTCTGCGACACCACCGCCTCGATAAGCTCGTAGGGCGAGCGGAACCGCTTGCCGCGCTCGACGGCCGCCCGCGCCGCCTCGACGGAGCGCAGCGGCTGGCGCCGTCCGCTCACCAGCGCCGTCTCGCAGACCGCGAAGCGCAGGTGCCCGACCTCGCGGCCGGCGCTGTAGTGCTCGTGGCGCAGGTCCGGCAGCTCGCCGTGCAGCCAGCCGTCCTCGAAATCGATGTGACAGCTCGCCTGGCCGGCCAGCAGGGTGGCGCGGGCGGCGTCCGGCAGGTGCGGGTCGCATTCGATCGCGCGCCGGGCGCGGGCGTCGGTCAGCGAATAGCTGCGCCAGCTCCATTCGGCCGGGCTGTCCCCGTTCGACAGTGCCCCCTCGGCATCGAAATCGAAGGCGAAGACGAGGCCGTCCTCATCGTTCGGGCCGAACGGGGCGCGACCTTGCGCGGCTGCGGAATCGGGCATTCCGCAGCTCAATCACAGATTTACAACCGTTCGATGACAGCCTCGTCGCCCGCCGTGCGGCCCGGCCCGGCAGCGTCCAGGATCGCCGGCACGATGCCATCGGCCGTATCCACGACCAGCGGCTGGACCAGATGTCCGGTGTGGACGAAGCCTTCGGCGCGCATGTGGTCGATCAGCGCCAGCATGGGGTTCCAGAAGCCGTTGATGTTGGCGTAGACGATCGGCTTGCGGTGCCGGCCAAGCTGCGCCCAGGTCATGATCTCGACGATCTCCTCCACCGTGCCGATGCCGCCCGGCAGCGCCACGAATGCGTCGGATTCCTCGAACATCCTGTGCTTGCGCTGGTGCATGTCGTCGGTAATGACGAGTTCGTCGAGCCGTTGCAGCGCGCTCTCGGTGGCCTCCTTGTTCATCAGGAAGCGCGGGATGATGCCCATGACCTTGCCGCCGGCCTCGCGCGTGCCGGAGGCGACCGCACCCATGATGCCCTTGGTGCCGCCGCCATAGACGAGGCGCAGCCCGTGCGAGGCGATGGAGCGGCCGAGCGACCGGCCGGCTTCGAGATAGGTTTCGCCCCGGCCGGGCGAGGAACCGCAATAGACGCAGATGGATCGAATCGTGCTCATGATGCCGATAGCCGCCACGACAGGCCGCCAAGGTCAAGGCTCGGCGTTGTCGCTGGCAGCCTTCGGACGACCGGGAAATGCCGCGTTTTCCTTGTCGCAGGTGCGAAAACAGTCTAGACCCGGCGCAATTGGCTAAGGAAATCGCGGGAAGATGCTGTCGACACCGTTGAAGGCATTGCTGGGCGTGTTGGGATCCGTCGTCGTGGTCGGCGGAGGCGCCTATCTGGGCGGTGCATTCGACCGCTTCATCGCCGCGCCGCCGGCGCAGCTTGCCGCGCTGCCGCCCCCGGCCGCGTCCGACGGTAAGCCCGGGCAGCCAGCGTCGGTCACGACGCCTACCGAGGCGAAGCCGCAACTGCAGGACAAGCCCGCCGCCGTGCCGGGCAACCCCGACCCGGTGAAAGCCGGCATCGTCCCCCCGAGCTTCGATATCCTGCGTGTCGAGCCCGATGGCTCGATCGTGATCGCCGGCAAGGCTCCGGGCGGGTCGAAGGTCGAGGTGCTGGCAGGCTCCAAGGTGATCGGCCAGGCCGTCGCCGGTCCGGAAGGCGATTTCGCCGTCGTGGTCGACAATCCGCTGGCTCCCGGCAGCTATCAGCTCGTGCTGCGCGCCACCGATGACACCAACGGCACCGCTATGTCGACGGAGACCGCGGTCGTATCGATCCCGCAGAAGCCCGATGGCCAGGTGCTTGCCCTTGTGGAGCAGCCCGGCCAGCCGAGCAAGCTGATCACCGTTCCGGAGCCGATGGTGGCGAAGCCGGTCGAACCGGTGGCTCCCGCGCCGGCAAAGCCGGACCAGCCCGCGGCGCCTCAGACAAACCAGGGTGCCGTGCCGGCCCCGACTACGCAGCCCGTAGAGGCCAAGCCCGCGCCCGCCGAGGTCGCGGTGGCCAAGCCCGAGCCGACGCAGCCCGCGCCGAATGGCCTGCATGTCGAGGTCAAGGCGATCGAGATCGAAGGCAACAAGGTGTTCATCGCCGGCGTCGCGACGCCGAAGAAGCCGGTGCGTGCCTATGCCAACGAGCTGATGCTCGGCGAAACCCGCTCGTCGGAATCGGGCGAGTTCCTGATCGAGGCGCTGCGCGACCTGCCGGTCGGCGACTATATCGTCCGCGCCGACCTTCTGGCCGACGACGGCGTGAAGGTGCTGATGCGTGCCCAAGTGCCGTTCCGCCGCGAAGCGGGTGAATCGGTCGCGGCGGTTGCGCCCGAGCCCAAGCCTGCCGCCGAAGCGTCTCGGCCGGCAGCGCCAGCCGCTACGACGGACGTTCCGTCGGCGCCTGCGGCCGATGCAAAGCCCACGGCCGAGCCTGCCGCGAAGCCGGAGCAGCAGGCCTCTGCGCAGCCGCCGTCGGTGACCGCCGAGCCGCTGCAGTCGGTCGATGGCGCCGTCATCATCCGCCGCGGCGACACGCTGTGGCGCATCTCGCGCCGGGTCTACGGCCGCGGCGTGCGCTACTCCACGATCTACCTCGCCAACCAGAAGCAGATCGCCGATCCGGACCGCATCTGGCCGGGCCAGGTCTTCGCCGTGCCGGTTAAGACGGACGAGGGCGAGACGGCCGACATGGAGGCGGTCGCCAATCAGAAGGCCAGTCCCGAGGACATCGGCAAGTCCAGCGCCATTCGCTGAAATCGCGGAATCGCCCGTTTGGGCAGTTGCGTCCCGATCGTTCATCGTCTATCGCCGATGAACGATGAATCTGATCGAACTCCAATCTTCCGAAGCGGCTGCCTTGCCGTGCTCTTTCGACGACATGGCGCCCCGGCTGGCCGCCTTGGCGCATCCGGCGCGCCTGCGCATCCTGCGTCACCTCTCCGGTCGTGGCGCCTGCTGCTGCAAGGAAGTGGTCGAGCAGCTCGATCTGGCGCAGTCGACCGTCTCCCAGCACCTCAAGGTGCTTGTCGATGCCGGCCTCGTTCGCTTCTCCCCGGAACGCCAGCGCTCCCGCTACACCGTCAATGTCGAGGAAGTGGCGCGCCTGTCGCGGGCGCTGTCAGGTTACCTTGATGATTGCAGCGCGACCAGCTGCTGCGACTGAAGACAACAAGAAGACCAGGAAACGCACCGTGGCCACCAAGACCGTCTCCGCCGAATCCGGCTCGCTCTGGAAGACCCTCCTGAACCTCTGGCCCTATATGTGGCCGGAGGGGCGCATAGACCTCAAGCTGCGCGTCCTGTGGGCGACGCTGTTCCTGGTCGTCGCGAAGATCGTGCTGATCCTCGTGCCGTATTTCTTCAAATGGTCGACGGATGCGCTCGCCAGGGACGGTGGGCCGATGCCGGACCTGCCGGCCTTCCTGCTCGCGCCGGTAATGCTCGTCATCGCCTACAATGTCGTGCGCATCGCCCAGTGGGGCTTCAACCAGCTGCGCGACGCGCTGTTCGCGCGGGTAGGCCAGCACGCCGTCCGACAGCTCGCCTACAAGACCTTCGTCCACCTGCACCGCCTGTCGCTGCGCTTCCACCTCGAGCGCCGCACGGGCGGTCTCTCCCGCGTCATCGAGCGCGGCACCAAGGGCATCGAGACGATCGTGCGCTTCACGATCCTCAACACGCTGCCGACGATCCTCGAATTCGCCATGACGGCGGTCATCTTCGCGGTCGCCTACGGCGTCATCTACGTCGTCATCGTTGCCGTCACGGTGGTGGCCTACACCTGGTTCACCGTCTGGGCGTCCGACTGGCGCATCGCCATCCGCCGCGAGATGAACGACAGCGACACCGACGCCAACACCAAGGCGATCGATTCGCTGCTCAACTTCGAGACGGTGAAATATTTCAACAACGAGCAGATGGAGGCCACGCGCTTCGATCGTTCGATGGCGCGTTACGAGGACGCCGCGACCAAGACCTGGACTTCGCTCGGCTGGCTGAATTTCGGCCAGGGCGTCATCTTCGGCATCGGCATGACGGCCTGCATGATGCTCTCGGCGCTGGAGGTGCAGGCCGGCACCCAGACGATTGGCGACTTCGTCTTCATCAATGCACTGCTGATGCAGCTCTCTGTGCCGCTCAACTTCATCGGTTTCATCTACCGCGAGATTCGCCAGGGCCTGACCGACATCGAGCAGATGTTCGACCTGCTCGACGTGAAGGAGGAGGTGACCGACCGGCCAGGCGCGAAGCCGCTTGCGGTCTCAGCCGGCGCCATCCGCTTCGAGGACGTGCATTTCGCCTACGACGCCAACCGGCCGATCCTCAAGGGCGTCTCCTTCGAGGTGCCGGCAGGCAAGACGGTCGCGATCGTCGGTCCGTCCGGCGCGGGCAAGTCGACCATCTCGCGGCTGCTCTTCCGCTTCTACGACATCCAGCAGGGAAGCGTCACGATCGATGGGCAGGACATCCGCGACGTCACGCAGGAGAGCCTGCGGGCGCAGATCGGCATGGTTCCGCAGGACACGGTGCTGTTCAACGACACGATCCTCTATAACATCCGCTACGGTCGCATGAGCGCCTCGGAGGAGGAGGTGAAGCGGGCCGCCGAGCTGGCGCAAATCTCGAGATTCATCGAGATTCTGCCCGACGGCTACCGCTCGATGGTCGGCGAGCGCGGCCTCAAGCTCTCGGGCGGCGAGAAGCAGCGCGTCGCGATCGCCCGCACCATCCTCAAGGCGCCGCCGATCCTGATGCTGGACGAGGCGACCTCGGCGCTCGACACGCAGACCGAGCAGGAGATCCAGGACGCGCTCGACCTCGTCAGCCGCGGCCGCACCACGCTGGTCATCGCCCACCGGCTTTCGACGGTCATCTCCGCCGACGAGATCATCGTGCTGCGCGACGGCCGCATCGCCGAGCGCGGCACTCATCGCGACCTGCTCGCCAAAGGCGGTCTCTACGCGACGATGTGGGACCGCCAGCGCGAGGCGACGGAGGCCGAGGAGAGGCTGCGCCGAGCGCGGGAGACCGACGATGAGGGCGTTATCGTGAGACGCAGGACATCCGAGGTGGCCGGCTAGACCGCGCCGCTGCCTTTAGTCTCGATCGGCCGCCCGACCACCAATGCGTCGCGAACCGTCTCGGGAAGCGCTGCATAGGCTGCATCCGGCAGCGCGCCGAGCGCGTCGAGGGTCTTCGAGAAGAAGCACCTGACCGAGGCCGCGGTCGTGACGTCGAAGATCTCGGCGTCGCTGAGGCCGCACGCGCGCAACGCGTCGACATCCGACTGGTCGATCGAAGTCGCATCACGCGCGACCTTCCTTGCGAACCGCATGACCGCGCGTTCCGCCTCATTCAGCGGCGACTGGTCGCTACCCGCCACCACCAAAGCCAGTTGTTCCGGAGAAACCATGCCGCCAAGCATCACCTTGCCGTGCGCCAGCATGCAATACGAGCTCTTCAGCTCCTGCGCAGCGGCGAGCGTGACCAGCTCGTAGCGGCGCAGGTCCATGTTGGACTTGATGGCGCTGTTGAGCGCGACCCATGCCTCGAACACGTCGGGCCGGTGCGCGAACAGCCTGACCATGTTCGGGAGATAGCCGTTTGCCGCCTTCGACTGGACGAACATCTCGACCGCACGACCCTGTGCGCCGTCTTCGCTGGGCATATCGACAAAGCTCATCCCTGATATCTCCGGCCCACGGAACAGGATGCCACATTGGCCGCCTCCGCAGCTGTCCGCAACCCATCGGCAGCCGTCGCGTTGCGACTGGGGGTGGATTGGTCTAATCAACCCCAGTCAAAAACAGGAGCCGGCCGCCGCGATGAGCCTCGTCGACAGCATCAAGAGCGCCATGGTGCCCGTGCACCGGGAAGGCTATCCCTTCATCGCGGCGTTCGGCATCGCGACGCTCGTGCTCGGACTGATCTGGCAGCCGCTGTTCTGGATCGGGCTGATCCTCACGGCCTGGTGCGCCTATTTCTTCCGCGATCCGCAGCGCGTCACGCCGGTCGACGATTCGCTGGTCGTCAGCCCCGCCGACGGCATCGTCTCGGCGGTCGGCCCGGCCGTCCCGCCGCGCGAACTGGGGCTTGGAACCGACGAGATGCTGCGCATCTCCGTCTTCATGAACGTCTTCTCCTGCCATGTGAACCGCTCGCCGGTGCGCGGCCGCATCACCCGCATCGAGCACCGGCCCGGCAGGTTCCTCAACGCCGAGCTCGACAAGGCGAGCGAGGAGAATGAGCGCAACGGCCTCGTCATCGACGCGCCGCACGGAACCGTCGGCGTGGTGCAGATCGCAGGCCTCGTGGCGCGGCGCATCGTCTGCTGGGCCGACGAGGGCTCGCCGATCACGGTCGGCGAGCGTTTCGGGCTGATTCGCTTCGGCTCCCGCGTCGACGTCTATCTTCCGGCGGGCGTCCGGCCGCGCGTGGCAGTCGGACAGACCTCCGTCGCCGGCGAGACCGTGATCGCCGATTTCAGCGGCGAAGCGGGCTTCCCGCTGGTGCGGGTGTCGTAAGGACATGATGGACACGCCGTTTCCCCCGTTCGACCCGCATGGCGCGCCAAGCCGCCATGGGGCGAAGATCCGCGATATCCCGCTCAGGATGATGCTGCCGAACCTGATCACGGTCCTGGCGATCTGCGCCGGCTTGTCCGGCATAAGGCTGGCTTTCGAGGGCCGCTTCGAGATCGCCGTTATCATGGTGCTGTTCGCCGCCTTCCTCGACGGCATCGACGGGCGCGTCGCGCGGATGCTGAAGGCGACATCCAAGTTCGGCGAGCAGATGGATTCGCTGGCCGACATCGTCAATTTCGGCGCGGCCCCCGCGCTCGTGCTGTACGCTTACCTTCTCGACCGTGCCGGGCCGATCGGCTGGACGGCGGCGCTTCTCTTCGCCATCGCCTGCGGGCTCCGGCTCGCCCGCTTCAACGTCCAGATCGCCGATCCGGACCGGCCGGCCTGGATGGCCGACTATTTCACCGGCGTTCCGGCCCCCGCCGGCGCCGTGCTGGTCATGCTGCCGGTCTATGTCGGCTTTCTCGGCTTCGAGGCCAATCTCTTTGTCGCCTACCTCTCCTGTGCCTACACCGTGATCGTGGCGGTGCTGCTCGTCTCGACCCTGCCGGTCTTCTCCGGCAAGAGCTCCGGCTCCAAGGTTCGCGGCGACGTCGTCTTCCCGCTGATTCTCGTCGCGGTCTTCTACGTGCTGATGCTGTCAAGCTTCACCTGGGAGACGATGGCGGCGACGGCCGTGGCCTATCTCCTGTTCCTGCCGTTCAGCGTGAAGCTCTATGCGCGGCGGCTCCAGAAGGAGAGGCGCGCGGCTGACATCGCCAAGACCGGCAAGGCGCCGGCTGAGGAGGCCTAGGGGGTCTTCTCGATCCCGAGGCTCTCCATCGCGATCCGTCGCGCGGTGACGTAGTCGACCTTGCCTGAGCCAAGCAGCGGGATCGCGTCGACCGTGATGATCGTGTCCGGCACGATGAGTTCGGCGACGCCCGATGCCTTGCCGAACGCGCGCAACTCCGACTTGTCAGCAGCGGCGTTTGTCGTCAGAAGCACGACCTTCTCGCCGCGCTTGCGGTCGGGCACGGCGACGGCCGCATGCCGCTCCTCCGGCCACAGCCGCTGCACCAGCAGTTCTACGGCGCCGAGGGACACCATCTCGCCGGCGATCTTGGCGAAGCGGCGGGCGCGACCGCGGATCGAGAGATAGCCCTCGCGGTCGAAGGCGACGACGTCGCCGGTGTCGTGCCAGCCGTCCGGGGGAGGGGTGACGTTCTCCGCCCCGCGCGTCGAGATATAGCCGCGCATCACGTTCGGGCCCGAGATCCACAGCCGGCCCCCATCCTCGATGCCGTCGACCGGCTCGATCCGGCTGCGGATGCCGGGCAGCAGGCGCCCGACACTGCCCTGCCGCGAGTGCGTGCGCGTGTTCAGCGCCACCACCGGCGAGGCCTCGGTCAGGCCGTAGCCCTCGACGATGTCGGCTCCGAACCGCTCGCGCCAGATCCGGCGCGTCTCGGCCTGCAGCGGCTCCGCGCCCGCCACCACCAGCCGCAGGCTGGCGAAGTCGCCGTCGTCCGCGGTCCTCGCATAGGCCGAGAGGAACGTATCCGTCGCAAAGGTGATGGTGGGTTTGACCTTCGCCGCCGTCTCCGGGATTTGCTTGAAATGCAGCGGCGACGGATAGAGGTAGAGCCGCACGCCATAGACGAGCGGCAGGATCGTCCCGCCGGTCAGCCCGTAGGAATGGAAGGCCGGCAGCACGTTGAGCAGCGTGTCGGCGGGCGTGAAGACGATGCGCGCCTCGATCTGCGCCGTGTTGGCGATGAGGTTGTCGTGGGTGAGCACGACGCCCTTCGGCCGGCTGTCGGAGCCGGAGGTGAACAGGATGACGCCGGGCGCCGAAGGCTTCGCCGGCGTGACCGGCCAGCGCCACAGCAGGGCCGCCGACGCCTTCTCGAACGCCGTGACCGAAGGCCGCACGTCCTCCAGCCACAGGAACCGCGCACCGGCCTCCTCGATCGCGGCGACAATGTCGGCAAGTTGCGCCTTGTCGACGAAGGCGCGCGAGGACACGACGATGCGGACCGCGCCGGCGCGTATCGCCGCGGTCACGTTCGCAGGCCCTGCCGTGTAGTTGATCATCGTCGCAACGCAGCCGGCCGACTGCAGGCCGACGAATGAGGTGACGAGGCCGACCGAGTTCGGCAGCATCAGCCCGACCGCCTCGCCGCCGCTGCTGACCGAGGCGAATCGACTGCCTAGCACGCGCGCGGCGATCAGCATGTCGCGATAGCTGAGAGGGCCCGCGAGACCGTCCTCGACGACGATGCGCTCGGGGCCGTAGAGCCTGGCCGCGCCAGAAACTGCGGAAAACAGGCTGCGGGACGGTGCTGCTGCGACGCGCGCTTCGGCGATCCGGTCGAACAGCGCGTTCGAGGACGTCGTCGGCGCGCGGCCGGGTCGGACGATGGAACTGTCGAGCGAGATCGGCTCGAGCGCCGCGATCGTGAGCTTCGGCAGCCAGCGGCGCGGCGCCTCCGCTTCCGGCGCGAGCGACATCGGCAGGTGCCGGCTGCCGCCGATATGGATTGCGACGATGTCCGCCCCCGCCGTCACGGCGATTCTTGCCACGGCGCGGAACAGCCGGAACGACTTGAGGTCGGGTTCGACCGTCTGCGGGAAATAGACCGCCAGCCGCCCCTTGCCCTTGAGGTGCCGCACCAGCCGCCGGCTGACGAAGACGTGCGAGGCGTTGAACGGGATGGTACGGGCGAGCGTGCGGAAAGGCTCGAGCCACGACGAGGTGGCCGATTCCTCGTCCAGGATATGCAACGTGTCTTCGGGCAGCAGCGCCAGCATCAGCGCCGGATCGAGCCGCGACTGTTGGGTGATGGCATAGATCACCGGCGCGTCGGCCTGGCGGGCGATGCGAATCCGGCCGTCCGATATGCGGAAGGCGAGCTTCAGCGGCAGGTAAAGCACGGCCTGCTGGAAGGTCACGCCGAGGCGGTATCCCTGCCAGAGCGCTGTGAGGATGTAGACAACAACCAGTACGGCGACGATCATTCCGGTCAGGATCATGCCGTTCTCCGAGCACCAAGCTGGCCGCGGCGAGCCGATGCCGCACGTAAGAGGATAGGGTAACGCGATAGAGCCGGGCGTCAATCCGCCTATCCGGGGAGTCGGCTGCGTCTACTTGGCTACGACGCTATCTCCCGCCAAAATGTCTGTGGTCCCTTGCTGCATTGCAAAAAACGTTGATCATTCACCCGTAGCGGAAGCGTGTCGGATACGCTACGCCAACCGAGCTGCCGCAGATGGTCCAGAGCTGACATAATGCAACTGTGTCTCGCGCAAGGCGTTTTCGGCGGGCCAGGGGACATCTGCATTGACCACCGACCAGATCATCGCGCTCGTCGTCGTCACGTTGATGATGGCTGCCTTCGTCTGGGGCAGGTTCCGCTACGATCTCGTGGCAGCCTGCGCGTTGCTCGCCGCGCTAGCGTTCGGTATCGTTCCCTACGAAGCTGCCTTTTCCGGCTTCAGCGACGATATCGTCATCATCGTCGGGTCCGCCCTGCTGGTCAGCGCGGCTGTCGCGCGCTCAGGGATCATGGAAGCGGTAATCCAGCGATTCGCGCCGGACCTTACTGGTGTGCGCAGCCAATTGATTTTGCTGGTCGCCGTGGTGACGCTGCTCTCAGCATTCGTGAAGAATATCGGCGCGCTGGCGATCATGATGCCGATCGCCTTCCAGTTCGCAAAACGTTCATCGGTCTCGCCCTCCGTCTTCCTGATGCCGATGGCGTTCGGCTCACTCCTCGGCGGACTGATGACGCTCGTGGGCACATCCCCCAACATCATCGTCTCGCGTATGCGCGCCGAAATCAGCGGCGAGGGGTTCGGAATGTTCGATTTCACGCCGGTTGGTGCCGCGCTGTCGCTGGTCGGGCTGGCGTTTCTTGCCCTGTTCTACTGGTTGCTGCCGTCCCGCACGCGAGCGACCGCCGCACTGCACTATGCGATCGACATCAAGAACTATATCTCCGAGGCCCGAGTGGCCGCCGATTCCGCGGTACTGGGCAAGACGGTCGCCGACCTCGTCAAGCTCTCCGGAGGTAATGCGACGGTGACGTCGATCATCCGCAGCCGTGGTCAGCGCACCACTCCGCTTCCGGACGCGATCCTCAAGGATGGCGACATCCTGCTGCTTGAGGGCGATCCGGAGGCGCTCGACCGGCTCACGACGAGAGGCAGGCTCAAGCTCAGCGGCGACCGTCGCGAAATGCGTACCAGAGGCATGGCCGAGATTGGCGCGGTTGAGGCAGTCATCACCGAAAGTTCGTTCCTCGTCGGCCTGTCCGCGCAGCGATTGGAACTTCACGACCGCTTTGGTGTCAACCTGCTGGCCTTGAGCCGCATGGGCGAACGCATCACCGATCGGATCGGCGAAACGACGCTCCGCGTCGGCGATGTCATCGTTCTGCAGGCAGACCGCGAACGGCTTCCGGAGATCTTGCGCGAACTCGGCTGCCTTCCGCTGGCCGAACGCCCGATCAAGCTCGGCAGCGTAAGGCGGGGGCTGGTGCCGCTTCTCATCCTGCTCGCCGCCATGGGCGCAACCGCGCTTTCCATAGTGCCCGTGCCGGTCGCATTCTTCGGCGCGGCCGTCGCGATGGTGCTCTTCAGGACCATCCCGGTGCGCGAGGTCTACAGCGCGATCGACGGCCCGATCCTGGTCATGCTCGCGGCGCTTATCCCGGTGTCGGACACGCTCCGTTCCACCGGGGTTACGGATATCGCCGCCGCCGGGCTGGCCGGCATAGGCGAAACCCTTCCGCCGTGGGGTGCCCTCGGCCTCATCCTGGTCGCCGCAATGGCGGTGACGCCTTTCCTCAACAATGCGGCGACCGTGCTGGTCATGGCGCCTATCGCCGCGGGCTTCGCCAGCGGCCTCGGCTACCGCCCCGATGCGTTCCTCATGGCGGTGGCCATAGGCGCCGGCTGCGACTTCCTCACCCCGATCGGCCACCAGTGCAACACGCTGGTCATGGGGCCGGGTGGCTACAAATTCTCCGACTATCCGCGGCTCGGCCTGCCGCTTTCCGTGCTTGTCGTCTTGGTCGCCGTGCCTCTGCTCCTGATGGTCTGGCCTGTAAATTGAACTTCCCCTTGCGGTGATTTTCCGCTTGTCCGATAAGCGCACCGCAGGAAGCATGGAGATTGAAATGACCATCCGCCGTATCGAAGCCGGGCCCCGCATGAGCCAGGCCGTTGTCCATGGAAACACGGTCTATCTCGCAGGCCAGGTCGGCACTCCCGGCAAGAGCGTGGCCGAGCAGACAGCCGAGGTTCTGGCGAGCATTGACCGGCTTCTGGCGCTCGCGGGCACCGACAAGTCGAAGCTTTTGACCGCACAGATCTGGCTCGACGACATGCGCGACTTCGCCGAGATGAACAGCGTATGGGATGCCTGGGTCGACAAGGCCAACGCACCGGCGCGCGCGACCGGCGGCGCCCCGCTCGCGACCTCTGGTCACCGCGTCGAGATCATCGTCTCCGCGGCAGTCTAGGAAAGGGAGGGGCGGCCTCGCGCCGCCCTCCGTTTCACGCCGCCATATATTGCGGCGCCGACTTCAGGTAGCGCGCATAGGCGTCGGCATTGGGCGGCGACAGGTTCTCCGCCAGCGGATTGAGCTTGCGCTCCTTCGCGCCGATGTCGTCCAGGATCTCGTCGAAATGCTTGAAATGGTAGGGCGCGACGCAGAGCCCGCCATAGACGCCGGCTGCCGGCCGTTCCTTGCGCTTCCAGTTCAACATCATCTCGATATTGTCGTTCATCTCGGCAGGCGTCGGCTGCTTGGCCAGTTGCCCGTCGGCGTAGCGCACCAGCCAATTGGCGGCGAGCTCAGCGCAGAGCACGGTGCAGAAGGACGAGTTGAAGCCGACAAATCCCATGTCGGGTAGATCCGGATTGGCGATGATGCGGTAGAGCCGGTACTGCCCGTCCGGCTCGACCAGCTTCCTGCGATACTCCTCGGGCAGGAACGGCACGCCGAGCTTCCAGCCGACCGCGAGCACAGCGATGTCTGCCCCGACCCGCTCGCCGCCAGAGAGCACGACGCTCGTGCCCTCGTAATGATCGAACGTGCCCTGGATCGCCTTGATCCGCCCATCCGCCACCATGTCGTAGAGGCCGGGCGTGACGATCGGCACTGAACAGTTGATGCCGGTCTCGATCGGGGTCTTGGGTTTCAGGCCGGTCTTCTTCAGCTTGAGCTGCATCGACAGCAGGCTTTCCAGCGCCCGCCAGTTCGCCCAGACAAAAGGTTTGGCGATCGCGTGGTTGATCCGCGCCATCGCGGTCTGGCCCCAGCCGGGGAACATCTTCTCCTGGGCGCGGATGTAGAGGATGCGCTTGAAGTTGATCAGGCCGCCGAAGAAGTAGGGGATGCGCCACACGGCTTCGCGATAGACGATCGTCACCTGCGACGCGCCCGACTTCACCGCGTTGACGGCAATGTCGGTCGCCGACTTCGAAAAGCCCAGCACGACGACGCGCTTACCCTTCACCATCGACGGATCGGTGTAGTCGGACGAGTGCATCACCTGCCCCCCTGCGGCGATGAAACCGTCCTGGCCCGGATGGGAGAGCATGTTCTTGTCGCTGAACTGGCCGGTGCACACCGCGACGAAATCGTAGCTCTCCGTCGTGTCCGGCCGGTCCTTCTGCGCCAGAGTCAGGGTCCACCCCGGCCTGCCGTCGGCGCGGCGCGCCATGCCGGTGACGGAGGTGTCGAACCGGATCAGCCCGGTGACGCCGTTCTCCCTGGCATAGTCAGCGAGATAGGCATGCACCTGCGGGCCCTTTGGCCATTCGGGATAGGCGTCCGGCATCGGCTTCGACGTATAGCGGTAGAGGTCTTTCGGGCTCTGCGTCTGCACGTCGGGATAGGAGCGCGAGGGCTCCCAGACGCCGCCGAGATCATGGCTGCGCTCGATAACCGTCACGTTGTGACCGCGCTCCCGAAACGCCTTCGCGGCGGCAAGTCCGCTCACGCCCGCGCCGATGACGCAGACCGTCTTCTTCTCGACCATGTTGGTTGCTCCTTGGGCGGCAGGCATAGCTCCGCCGGGCGCAGCCGGCCGCTGCGCTTCCGGGGCCGTCGCGCGGCCGCAATCGGTGTGGGGGTTAGCTCAGGCGTTGGCCTCGGGTGGCAGGAAGTCTACCTCATGCGCGGCCGAGACCTTCACCACCTCGTCCGTGTCCGTCATATTGTCGAGCTTCTTGAACAGGTCCTCCAGCATGCCGGCGGGCGAAACCCAGAACAGCGCGCGCGTCGGTTTGTCGGACTTGTTGAAATAGCCGTGCGGAATGCCGCGCGGCATGCGCACCAGGTCGCCGGCCTTCGCCTTCACCCACTGTCCATCGAGCTTCAGGTCGAGCTCGCCTTCTTGCACGAGGATGAATTCGTCCTGCGTCGGGTGGATGTGCACCGGCACGAACTGGCCGGGTTCGCTGTTGGTCTCGAAGGCGAAGGTGCTGTCGCAGACGGCCTTCGGGAAATAGACTTGGCCGAGGATGT
>VFQN01003548.1_pt1 | contig 22088 bp, 11 predicted proteins | sample 3512371 | NCBI WGS metagenome assembly VFQN01 (sample SAMN10412370, study PRJNA504923) | tailings metagenome | isolation source: Replicate 2 from Balatoc abandoned mine | place: Philippines: Itogon, Benguet | collected 2017-08-28
AAAAACAGAAGTCGACTTGAGTCGATAAAGAGTCGACTTCTTTCATCTCAAAAAGAACTCCCTCTGTTTTAAGATTGAACACCTTTTATCAAATTACACCTATTTTCCAATTTATAACAGGAGTTTTCACAAAAGCAATGAGTAGAACGATCAGTAATACAAGTTCATCAAAGAGTCGTCGAAAAAGTCGATCATCCGATGATCGTAATCAATCAAAATCAACAAATAATAATTATCATACCTTAGGATTAGCTGAAGATATATTAATTAATACACAATTATATGGTATTTATAATCCATATAATTTTCATTCTTTTATAAATACATGGAATTTCTTTTTTCCACAAGATTGTGAAATTTGTAATAAATCAATGTACCCTTTAATGTCTGGTGCATGTCAATGTTTACGTTGTAATATTTATGTTCATCGTGATTGTTTAAAGAAAGTGAAACAAAAATGTATTTATTTTACGTTTGATAAGATTAGTGAACAGTCAGCACCTGTAGCTGCTCCAACCCCAACTAACACTCACTCCACGCCAACCACTTTTGAGCGATCAAATACACTAAACTCATCGTCGAATCCTTCAACTCCAACGTCTAATTCAGGTGTAACAAGTCGCAAGCCATCAGTTGTTCGTCAGATTATTCGTAAAGTGTCCATCCCTCAACTTCAACAAGCAGGCTCCATGTTAATCGGTACCGTCGCATACCTACCAATGATTGCCGCATCAACAATTATTAATACTACAACATCAAATTTATCACCAATATCATATCAGAAATCATCAAGTCACTCACAATCATCCTCCCATCACTCTGATAGTCATCATGGGAAAAATGGGAAAAATGGTTCATCACGTTCCTCCGCGATCCCAGCAATACCCATTAATAAAGAATTGAATTTAAAAGTTGAAGTACAATTAGAAAAAATTATAGAAAAAGCATGTATGATACCACGTATGATAGGTTATTTACCTGAACCAAAATCACAATTTTGTTTATGGACATCGTCATTAAGAGCGATTGCATTATTACAATCAGCTTCTTTCATGAATTACAATAATCCTTCATCATCCAATCAAAAGACAGATAATTTATACTATGTTTATTCACAGTATCTTAAGAGAAAGCGAGAAGTATTAGCATCTGTTGAAATAGTAGGAGAAGATGTTCATCATCCTGCTTCCATGTTACCACGTGAAAGTATTATATTTAATAATTCGATACTCGATGAACAAACAAGTCGTCATCGATTAATTGATAATAGTCATCGTACTATCAGTAGTAGTATATGTGAAGAAATATTATATCAACAAGATGATACACATTTATTGTATGATCATCCATACGATGAATCCATTAATGAACAATTGACAATATTATTAGTATTATTATTAAATAATGATTATATATCAATATCTTTTCCATCACAAGTATGTTATGTATGTATCTTAATTTTTCTATCAATGGATTTTAAAACGATTTTAGAAGATTATGATAATATGACATTACATCAACAATATAGCAATTCAAGATTATTTACAAATATCCGTCGCAATCGTACAGCTTCACCAAATTCACCGTTATCGGCATCGTCTAACTATATGATGAAGAACCCTTTACAATATGCATTACATATCTCAAATCCACATTATCATATGGTTATTACAATGAAACATGCAAGAGAATGTATTGATACCATTATTACAGCAATTTTATCTAAATATGATACAACAGAAATGGAAGAAAAATATTTATCACAAGATAATGATAGTAATGAATTTTTATCATGGTTAACAAGAATTGTTGAAAGACAGGTGTTCGATCGATATCAACAAGCTGTATATGATAAAATTTTCCGTGAATGTATGATATTATCTTCTTTATTACATGAAAAGTACATTGAACAAATGAATTCTTTATGCTCTGATTCCTTTGAAGAGAGTGAAGGTGTGATTGTTGTTGGGGAAAATCAAAAGAATCAAGAGAAAGGAAAAGAGCAGAGTGATAAGAGTGTTGTAGAGGTATTAGAAGATGAAGATGGTTTTGAAGAAGGAAATAGGGCGATTAAAATGGTGAAAACACCAACTTCGCAGGGTTCATCGAGTAAGGACCAGCATAACGAGAAGGAGAAAGAAGGAGGAGAAATGAGTTATGATGAGGTTGAAGTTGAAGGGAAAGTAAAGGACCGATTAAAGGAACTCCATCCTTTGCCGACGTTTACGCTCCAAAATCCTCAGTATTTGAAAATATACAACGAATATGCGACGAAGATCAAACGATCGACCTCACCAATCGATAAATTGAAGATTTTTGTACTCTTCTTACAATTTCTGACAAATACACAAGATCAAATCACTGTCATTTATCCTGAGCTCAAACAGCGAGATCCCACTCCACCTGAGAATGTTGAGGAGTCTGTCGTACAAGTCGCGAATCCAGATGATTTGTGGAATGTTTATGTTGGTTCTGTGGAGAATCTAAAATCTTTAGTCTCTGAGAGTGATCACAGTGAGATGGAAAAAGTTTCACTTCCACACACAAAGCTAACAGATGAAGAGCTTCTGCATGCTCCAAATATCGATGAAGAAGAGGAAGAAGCGATTAAACCTGTCTTACATCAACGAATCAGCGTCGACAATACAACAGTGATATTAAGTAATACAATAGAAGAAGGGAAACCTGTAATTTCAACATCCACCATAGTTGAAGAGCCGAATGAAAGCGACGATGAAACTGATATGAACCCCCGATCATCCATGATAGGCAACATTTCTACCGACCACGCGAAGAATGTTGATGACAATAAATTAGGAGAAGATAGAACCGAAATAGAGAACGAAGCCCCATATGCTAAACCTGATGTAAAAGACGCGCAGTCAGAAGTTCACGAACCAAGAAAATCATTGACACCGGCTGATACTGATGATTTATTAGAGAAATTAACTATCATCATGCATTATCAACAGGAGAATCGATTAATTGATTGGATAGCAGAATGTATATACCTTTCTTCTCCTATCCTTAATAAGCAAAACCTTTCCTATGGAATTGACAGCTACGCATTAGTTACCTTTCAACAAGCTGTTCAGTTGATATTAACTTCGTATTATCATCTTCAACCGAGCAGCTCAATGTCTAACTCATCAAAGAGACTGGCTTGGCATGGTAATAGAACTCGCATTTCTAGTGGAGAGAAGAATTACTACTACAGTCATGCTGATGAGAATGAAGACTACTATTTTTGGAAAGTCTTTTTGTAATTTTGTCCTTGCTTGTGCGTAAGAGAAATCTAGTTAGTTCGCTTATCAGTTCAATGTTTGAAGTAAGTTAGTCAGTCAGTCATATAGTCATTTGAAATTATTTACACAAAGAAAAACCAACAACTCTCTTTTTGAAACCAAAACCAACATCTATAGAACTTGAACAAATATAAAGAAGAATGCAAAGCTAACAACTCACTATCTCTGTACTTTCTTTGCGTGGGTATGGAAAGAGGAGAGAGGGAGGAAAGGCGTAGAACTTATCTAAACTATCTATTTGTTGGGTGAGGGATGTAGAGGTATTGGGAAGTACAAAACTAAAGGGAATTAACAAAATTGGAAAATATTTGAGGTGAGTAGAGTAAATGAGCTCTTCGATTATTCTCATTATCTGTGGTAATTCGATTGTAAAATGTTTATTCACCATTTCCTTCTACACCGAAGATTGGCTTGATTTGCTCGAAAATAACTAGTTGTAATGTTGTTGTTGGTGCAAATCTTGCCCAGATTGGAATGAAACCAGCGTATAATCCCAAAGGTCCATCCTTTGCGATAATCTACAAAAGTTACAAAATTAATCGAGGGATCAATTGAGTCGAAAAAATAACTCTTACCTTAAGTGTGCAATCAACGAAGCCCTTGTAGACTTTAGCATCAGCTGGTTGATTCATGAGTCTTGTTCGGACCATGTCAAATGGAGAAACTGTGGTGGCCATGAAGAAACCAGCACCAAAGGCTGAGAAGAATTGAACTGCGAGCTCATTCTTGACAAGTCCACTACCCTTGATGATACCCTTGATCTGATCGTAACAAGCCATCTTAGTACCGTTAAGAACCATTGCTCTCATGACGTTAGCTTCCAAACCTCGGTAAAATCCTTTGATACCCTGAGCTTTGTATAATTCATTAGCAGCATTTCCTAATGAAGCACCAGCTTTGCCTTCAGAAGCCATTAATCTAGTCTTCAGGACGTCGAAAGGATTGCCAGCGATGGATCCAATAGCACCAGCCAATGAACCTGCAGCAAATTTAAGAACGAATGGGGAATCTTTCTTCAAGCCCATAGCATGTTTGATCGGACCGTATAAACCAAGACGTAGAGAGGTATAGCTAGCCTCTCTCATCCAAGCAGCCCCAATACCCTTCCAAAAGGCTGGAATACCTTCCTCCGAGGCAATGATAGAAACAGTACCACCAATCCCCAATGCCTTGTAGTTTCTCACGGCTCCGGAGCCATCACCTGAGATCTGAAGGCGAGTCTTCACAACATCAATTGGGTGACTAAACAAAATGACAATAAGAAAAATTCAAAAGCGTCATTGAAAACTTGACTCACATTCCAGTCACAGTAATAACGGCAGCAGAACCTGCTGCACCGACACTCTTAAAAATATCCATGATCGATTATCAAAAGTATTTGATTGTTTATTGTATTTTTGCTTCTCTTAGTAGAAGGATTGTGATTAAATTGTGAAAGCTATTGTTGTTTGGATAGCAAATAATCAAAAAAACTACGTATAGGTAGACGTAAGTACATACCTGCAGAAAGATGCGATGTCAGCGCAATGAAATATGAATATGGAATTATTTCAGTTTTAAGGCTACGATTGTAGATTCAATATCCTAATGATGTCAGATATGACTGATGTCAGCGAATTTAAGATCTCTTTTTTATTGTGAAATGAAATGATGAATGAACTAATTTATCCTATGAAAGGACTAATAATCGCTGACGAAGGCTATTTCCTTGTTGAATGTTCAAGGAGACCCCCTGGAAGTTCGGAATGATAAGTAAATGATGTCAGACATGAACCGTGCTTTGCACAAATCTCTGAGTTCCGTTCGACACCACACATGAAGTGCGCTGATGATGACACACGATGACTGAATTTCAACTTCACTCACTTTCTCAAGTTCCGTCACACTTCAAGAAGTCCTCAAGAATTCGAAACTTCGAAAACCCAGGAAACTTTAGTGCGTATTTTTGAGAGTGATCCAAAAGAGCGCTTTTTGCAAAAACGGTTACGCTCTCGATAAAGTCGAACTTCGCTCGTTAAAGGGGTTGAATCATTTTTTGATTGATTACGGTATTATGATTTTGGGTTGAAAATTGATGTACCATGTCAACCCTCATTGAAGAACAGTATATCAAGAAGGCAAAGGAAGCATTTGAAGAGAATAGTTTGAAGTTATGTCTTGTTTATTTGAAGAAAGTGACGACTTGGTCCACCGATTTAATCACTTTACTTGTTGAAAGTGCATATCGTTTGTGGAAAAATAATGTCGCCGATGACAATGGAGAAGAAAATGAAACCATTGAAATTGTCAGACAAGCATTTACCCAATTATTGAGTGGAACTGTTCCGTTTCACTTGATACAAGCCTATGATTATATTCGTTTATCCCACATATATCTCGCGGAGGGAAATTTACATGGAGCTTTAGAGATTGTTAACTTAGCCTCTTCTCGAGGTCACTTAGAAGATGTATTAATTGTAACTCAAACATGGACCATCATAAAACGTATTGATGGAATAAAGAAAAGGGAAATTACTGATCGTATAAATTTCCTCGTCACTGCTGTTACTCTATTAGCTGGGACAACGAAAACCCGTGGTTTAAATGAAGTTATCTATATTGACAATAGCCCAATGCCATTAAGCTATGTATATTTACATTGTACAAATCATTTATATAATTTAACAAAACAACGTCCAAAATCAGTATTGCAAAAGAATCAACGATTACAACAATATCATGCAATGTTAATAGAATCGTATTATTTATCTTATGGTATTAAAGAAACAAATTTAGAATTAATTAGCAATTGGTTTCTTGATCCTGAAACATGGTATACAATGGGGAAACAATTAGAAGATACACCTTTTATATGTTTTATCGAAGATTGTTATTGGGAAGCTTATTTACGACGGCCGTTAGATAATAAAGCTATAGAAACTCAAGTCAATTCAATGATCAAATATAAAAGAGAAAAAGCAATACCTTTCCTATTAAGAGAAGCAATCATGTTTATGCCATGGAATGTTTATTCGCGAAAAACATTAATAACATATGAAGAAAAGGCTCAATCAGATCCGACATTAAGAGAATGGACCAATCTATTTCAATCAGAAATCCTTGAATTATCTAAAATTCAAGCACATGTACGTGGTTGGTATTTGAGAAGACATTGGGAGAATGAAATCTCTATCTATTGGAAAGAATTAAGAGCAGAATTCTTACGTAAGATGGTATTATCATATGAATATTATGATAATGCAGTTTTACGATATCATCAATCATTATTAAAGAAATGGAAAATATATATAATGAACTGGAAAGAATTAAAATATAAATCATCGTGTTTAATACAAACAAATTATCGTCGACATTATTGTCAAGTACAATATTCCTATGAATTACAGCGTATGCAATACGCTAATAGTCAATATTTATCTTTATTATATCTGATACGTAAACAATATCGTATGAATACATTACATCATTGGTATCATATATATAATGAAAGAAAGAAGAATAAAGCTGCAGATATTATTACCGCAATTTTTTTCTTAAATGGTTATAATCAATTACTTGTCAAAGGTATGACATTAATTACTACATTATTACGTATACATCGTTATCATGAACGGAAAAGAGTCTTTCAATATTGGTTATTTCGTTATCATCATCGAAGGAAAATACGAGCGATGAATACGATCCGTTTTTTCATACGATTTATTATACGGCGACAACAAGATCAGAAAATTGAAAATGAATTAAAAGCGATTGAATCAATAATAGCAGAGAAATTACAAGTTGAATATGAAAGGAATAGATCATATATAGTGAAACCATACTGGCAACAATGGAGGAAGGCCTATCTTTTTCTTTTACGTTACCGGAAAGTCTTAACTTCAATCAGCACTATACAAAGGAAGTTTTATCAAAGAAAGGCAATAAAAAGAGTTCATGAATTATGGCTAAGGAAAGAAAATCAATTCTGGTATGAAAAATCACGTAATCATCATCGATTAGTAATGATTATCCATGCGTGGAGGATCAATGCAGCATCCTTCCGTATTAGTCGTTTTTTCCATAATCGTATTGCTTATAAGAAATATAAAAAATTATATAATTTATCAAAACAAATATTAGAAATCAAATTAAAAAGAGAATTAAAAATTAAAGAAAGAATTTGGTGGCGTATTGAGAAATATCGTTTTTTATATCGTCGTGAACGATTAAGAGCAATTAAAAAATTACAACAATTTTGTAAATATGTTTTATTTAAAAAACATTTAAGAAAATTAATGAAAAGAAAATCTTTTTATTATTTATTAATATGGAAATTACATTATTATTTTTCTCGATTAATGTTTCATCGCTTTAGATATCGTATTATTTATAAACAACGATATCGTGCAATAGCGAAGTTTGATACGATATTTACATCTTATTTATTATTGAATGGATTTCGTCGATTACAATCTCAAGTCTATCATCAAGAGATGATAAGGAAGCTTATTGAACATCGTTTCGTGAAGAAATGGAAAAAGCAATTCTTCCCTCAAGCTTATCGATCTGTCAGAGTATTAAAAGGTGTTAGTTTTACGAATATGCATGAATATCAGGAAAAACAACAAAGTAATCTAATGAAGAGTATAAGTCAAGAAGAAGAGAAAGAAGGAGGGAAAAGGAGTAGCTTTGATAACAACGATGATAATGAAACACATGATAATAACTATTATTATAACAATCCTCAAAGATCATCTTCATCTTTATCGTTATCAACAACATCGCCTTTCACTCGATCCTATTCTTTACCATCATCTCCTGTTATGAGTCCAAGTAAAATCATTACATCACGAGCAATGCAAAGATCTCTCTCGCCTTCTTCCTCTCCTATCACATTGAGACGAGTACCATCCCCGTCCAATCAAATCAGTCCCACGACCAACCAACAGCATTATCAACATAATCACTCTCACATTGATATCTTCAAAACTACGTTAGCACCATGGGAAGAATATACAGATCTAAATAAGAAAGTATTATATTCAATACAATTAATGAAAATAATGAAATATTTCCATTATTGGATCATACAATATCGTTTAAAAACACGACAAGTACGTTTACAATCATTATTATTCTCCTATCAATTTCAAGATTTTATCTTTTATCGATTATTTAAACATAAGCAATTTATTATTACCTTACAGTCGTTTTTCAGACAAATGAAAGCTCGGAAACGATTCGAATATTATCGTACACTGCATTATAAAGCGACTGAGATTGCAATGAAGCATCATCAGATCAAGAAATGTTATTATTGGAAAGAAATCATTAAATTATGTAATCAACGTCAAAAATCAAGAATTAAATTACAATGTTGGATACGATATCAGTTAGCCCAGATTGAATATCAACAATATCAATCCAAACAAGAACAATATAATAATGCTATTAAAACCATTCAATCATCTTATTTTTATCGTAATACCATTATAAGAGAATATTTTCAATGCTTTGTAAAGGCATTTGTAGCATCTTTTATGAAGAATATTAGTAATGATCATTATATTATACATAAAGATCAGATAAGGAAGGAATATCAAAGAAAGAAGAAGAAAACACAGAAACAACAAAGATTCCTTCAAAAGAAATCTTCCAATTATCCTTCAAAATTCTCGAAAAAGCTTCGAAAGAGTGTAAGGGAGGGAGAAGGAGATGATGAGGATGACGATAGTCTTCGTTATAGTGACGAAGATGAGTATGAGGAAGAAGATCAAATAGATTATGTCAGTAATCACTATGATAATGACGATGAGGATGATGATGATGATGAAGATATGGCGACCCAACGATTAATGAATGAATTTGACTCTCAAACAGATGCATCATTACTACGATTAGAAATGATCGAAAAATATCAAAACAAATTAAATCAACGTCAATTAACTCAACTAAAAATAACAGGAAAAGATATCTTATCCCCCCTTTCTCCAACTTTAACAGCCACTTCAACTTCCACTGCGGCACATGTCTCACAAATCAAACAACTTCAACGTGAAAAACAAAAACAATTAAAGCAACAAGAGCAATCGTATGAACGAAAGAAAACGATCCATACGATAAAAGAACGAAAATTACAACTACAACAGAAATTTACATCAAAGCAATCATTATTAAATAAACCTATGAAACCTCTTTCATTTCATTCTTCTCAAACTATGATTTACTTTCAATCACAATCATTCCATACAATATATCACACATTTTATCAGAGTCGTTTTCTCACTTTAGACGATCGTATAATCGAATCCCTTTACCCACAAGAGATCTACTATCTTCTCCAACAAACCAATCGTATTTTAATTTCAGATATAACATCTAAGAAACAATTATCCTATTTAAGTGAATCATTCAATGGTAAATATATTTATTTGATGAATGGTCGATTACATGAATCCTATTATGATAAATATATTGTTGATTTATTATTTACGAGAAAACGTTTACTGTATGGGAAAATACCATTTGAAACGAATCGTTGGCCATTAACCTTACCATTATATATGATAGAAGATGAAGAAGAGGCAGAGGCAGAGAAAGAGAGTAGTGCAAAAGTAATGATGGATGAAGGTGGAAGTAATAATAGTGGCGAGATACTAGATTTAATGTTAAAAAAGAAAGAAGAAATGAAAAAAAGAAAAAGAAAATTAATCTCTCTATCAATACAATCGTTAACAATGTCAATATATACAATAATGAAATTTTGTCGTCATATGATTCGTATGAAACAAAATGATGAAATGCTATTTACTTTAACTTCATCTCGTCTGATTATACAAGATTTAGAGATTGAGGAAAAGGGGAAAGATATTGAGAAAGCAAAAGAAAAAGAGGAAGATGATGATATCGAAGAAGTAATGCTGCATAAAGATGTTAGAAGTAGTAAACATTCTCTTTATAGAAAAGTTATTTATATTGGATTACAAGATCTTACGATCGATATTGCATCATTTGGCTGGTTAGGTTATTTATTACTTCTTCATTCTTTACAGGTAAGGTACACCTTGCCATCTTCTATGTATTCTCTAACATTCGGTGTTGTCTATAGTATTGTGACGGTCTTCGTCTCCTCGTGATTCATGAGAAAGGATTTCCCTCATCTTCTCCTGAAAATCATAAGATTGGTGTTATTCAAGAGAATAATATTGAGCTTCATCGAGCAAGTATGCTGGGATATGCTTTCAGTAAGTTAGGGAATAACGTAACTTTAAAGGTTAGTGTTACTATACATGTATATATTTGTATTTACTTATTACATCTCTTTTTCTCTAATCTTATGTATATATAAATGATAGGAGATAAGATATCATGGTATTTGGGAAGAAGGATTTCTCTCCAAAATGATAGAGAATCTTTGTGATTCTTCAAAATATCGAAATTTACAAAAGTTAAGTTTTTCCGTTCTAAAGAAGAATATTCCTTTAACAGAGGAAATGATTAAAGTGAGTAAAGCCAGAGCTTATTCACTTCACGGGAAAGGCATATCCATAGTGATTGATGTAGCAGATGAATGAGCAAATGATGTAAGGATGTAAATCCATCGTTATTTATTTGATATCTGAAGCTATTGTATTTAATATTTAATTTTTATGTAACGCTGAGTCGTTTAAAATCAAAATTACTAATTTATCAAACAAATAAAAACTCCAAAACAGATTTTCAATATGAGAAAGACCAACGAAAGTACTGTGCTGTACGTTGAAGAAGATACGAAGATGATTACATTTACCTCAAAACATCTTTATCCTTCTAACCCATGAAAAGAAGAAGACTCAGATTAAGAATAAAAATGAGTTCGTAAGAAGAAAGACATAAATACAGGTTAATTGATTAAATTATCTGGAAATATGATGAAAGACGAAAAGCTGTGTAACTATAAAGGCAACTCCAGATTCGATGATTGATACTTAGTATTGAAGTTGCTAAGAACAACATCGTATTACTGAGAGAGCTCAGACAATGTCGTACTAGTGAAGGCATCACTTCAAACCTTAGGTATAAATCAAAACAAGTCAAATTGTGTTAAAATATAAAGTACGAACGGTAATGTGATCAGTATTACTGTGCTGCGAATACTCAACGGCAGTTTTTTATTGGTATTCGTAAAGAAGTATTCTTTGTAACGTATAAAAATCAATTGAATGTCGTGGGTCAATCATAGGTTGGATTGATAAGAAGTATAGGAGAGAGAATAGATTGTTTTAACTTCATAGAACTTTTTTCAGTCTGTTCGAATAAGAAAACTGATTTAAGATTATCAAAGGTCACTTTAAATAGTTTCTATGGGCATAATACGAAGATAATCAAATAGTCTCAATTAATTTTCGTCGGAGGAAGTATGAACATTATTCATTGGGACATTCTTCCTCGACGAAAAGAAGTTCAATTTAGACGGACCTTTAACTGGTACCCCACCAGCGAATCTCGTTATTGACCGAATGCACAATTGCAGTACCAAAGAAAGTATTGGTAACTTGTAAGGTATATGCTTCCAGTATCGTCGTAAGGACACCCCATTCCATCCAAATCAACAGAGAGCGCTGAACCACTATTACCAGTATTACCTATAGTTCCCCTGGAATAATAATTCGCTAATAATTCCTGCTGTATCAATTGTGTAGTTTTTGAATCGGTGAAAAGGTTAGTTCCCAAACTATCAACCGACATTCCATAAAAGAAGGGAAAACCTACAAAGGTCGCTGGACCACCGTCCGAGTCCTCTAACACCTGTCAGCTTCACATCAGTTAAGAGTTCTCACAAAACTGCGCCAAAGTTCCCCAAACAATGAAGGGCTATTCTGCCACACTCTCTCACCACTCCTTACGTGAATCATTCTTTCATTAAATTATATTTCCAAAATTGTTGGAATTTTTAATTCCTCTTGATCGTTCACGGCGATTTAAAAAACGATATTTCTCACCACGAAGTATTGATTAGAGATTTCGGTTTTAATAACTTTATCAAGAATCTCACAATCTAATCATTTATTTGATCCGCAGTCAAAGGAGACAATGCACCAATTTCGATGAACTGAATAGAGAATCATCTAAGAAGATTATATCTTCAGCTGTGTAACAGGATCCAAGAATATCCTGAAAAAGGAACAATTTGTTAATTTATCGTCATGATGTATGAAAGACAAAATTCAGTATGTCGCTAAGTAGTGGTGGAATCTTCGAGTGGTGGATTTCGAAGATTGAAAACCCAGAATAAATGGGTTGAAATGTGAAGGAAGGTTTCCGGCGTTTTGTGAAGAAGTCGAATAGGAGCTAAAATGACCATTTGTAGTACTTCCCGACTTCAACAATCTTCTCCTCGTTTCCATTTCCAGTGACAGGAGGATCTTCGAGATTGATCTCACCATATTTCATCTGCTTTTTCCCTACTGAAGAAATAACAGTTAAAACAGAATTTTCGTGATATTGAGGTACAACCCTCACCTTTAGTACCCCTCCATAGATAATATGCAACAATTGGAAGAATACAAAATACAACAAAGAATGCGGGGAAAAAGGTTGCATAGAAAATATGCACGTCACTTAGTCTCTGAGATCTTGAAGAACTCTCAACAGTCACATTCATGACAGAAGGAGAAGTCGTTGGGATAGTGCTAGGCACAATACTTGGAACCGCAGTTGGGATAGCAGTAGGCACAATACTTGGAACCGCAGTTGGGATAGCAGTAGGCACAATACTTGGAATCTCAGTTGGGATAGCAGTAGGCACAATACTTGGAATCGCAGTTGGGATATCGGTCGGCACAGCAGTTGGAGAAGGAGTTGGCATTGCAGTTGTAAACAACTTGCGAACGTACCCGTAATCTCCAAAGTAAATATTACCCAAACTGTCCAACTGAAGCATGGTGGGAATGATTCTAGCTGTTGTAGCCACATGAAGCGATCCATTAGCGATTCTACCACTTGCAGTTCCGGCGATAGTTGTAATATTACCATTGCTGGCAGACACAATTCGCACTCGACCATTACCATTATCAGAGATGTAAAGATTACCTGAAGAATCTTCTTGACAATTATAAGGGGTCGCTAGGTTAGCTTTTGTTGCCGTGATGTTCTCACCGTTATAGATGTCAAGTCCCGTTCCTGCTACAGTAGTAATAATTCCGTTTACAATTTTACGAACTCGTCTATTAAAAGTATCACCAATGTACAGCACTCCAGCAGTATTTTCCGACACACCGTATGGGCTTCGCAACATCGCAGAAGTAGCAGGACCGCCATCACCAAGATCAGTGGCAGTGTTAGAACCAGCAATCGTAGTAATGATGTTAGTTCTTGTATCAATCGCTCGAATTACTCCATTACTACTATCTGCAACATAAAAAATTCCGTTTGACGAAAGGAATAGGCCAGTCGGTATAGAAAGCTTCGCAGAAGTGGCTGGTCCTCCGTCTCCTGAATAACCAGGACCGCCTGGCGCTGCGCCAGCAAATCTCGATACGTAACCAGAGGTGTGATTGTAAAACCAAATAAACACATAGGCGGTACTGAAATAAATATTTCCAGCAGTATCTCCATAGGCGCAAGCGACTCCATCCAAGGCAACAGATAACGCCGGTCCACCAACACCAGCTGTACTGAGACTGCCAGATCCAATGAATGCGTTGATAATTCCTACTGTATCAACTTTTCTCAGTTGAAGCTTTGGTGGATCAGGAATAAAGATATTTCCCACACTATCAACCCACATTCCATAAAATTGGGAAAGACCGGCAGAGGTCGCAGGGCCACCATTTCCAGATGATGAGCTTGATCCAGTTCCTGCCACAGTCGCCATCAAATAAGATCCCTTAACGAAGAAACAGCAAACAGACAGCATAATAATGAAATTGAAGAATAGTGTCATTTTCTGAAGCAATTGTTTGTCAACTAGGTAAGCGACGATTGGATTTCGATTATGGCGTGATTATAGATTTCGTCGTTCAAGATTTTGTGGTCATCTGAGCATTTGTTGTTGATCCTCTCGGAAAGTAACAGTCAATTCCACAGCATCTGAGTTGGCTCTTCCGTCCTTGTGCACAACCTCTAGATCGCTCTATCGTCCTCTCAGACCTTAGGAGAGAGAACACATAAATACCGATAACGCGCCGCAAGTAGCGGCCGATTAAGGCCGAACAACAGTTTCTCTTTTTCGCTTCGAAAGTGTAATTATTGCTGATTTCGAGGGAAACATGGACGTCGAAACTGATTCTGGTTCAAGAATGATGAGATCTTCATCAATAACCTTTTCTGCTACTGGCACATCCAATCATGTCGGTGGAAGCTTAGACCACAACGATCATCAACTCCCAAAGACACGAAGATCAATGATGCGACGACAAGAATCAACAAAATCTACAAGTAATGGTTTTAATTCCCATAATAACGACAAAGGAAAATTAGAAAAGATAAAAAGTCGAAGAATGGGACAAGTCAATCAAGATATTAAGATCATTGAAATTACACGACAAGCAAGAACAAATGATAAAAAGAAAATGCCTAATACATCAGAAATCTTTAAATTTGAATGTGAAGGTGATATTATTACACCTTTACAAGGTATGAAAAAACATGTCAAATGGCATGCTACCTTTGATAAACCAATTGAACAATTGATTTATCCTTCATTACAAAGATTTGATAATGAAGCTTATCAAGAGAAAAGAAAAGTATTTCGACAGTTACATGGTGGTGCAATGGAAGGATCTGCTATAAAATCTAATGTTCCTTTGACTGCTCCAAATCCTGCACATCCTCCACTACCTCAAAAGAGTCCCAAATCATCTCAACAGCCGCAGCAGCAGCAACAGCAACAACAACAACAAATGACTTATTCTTTCTCTGAGAATCATGGTATTAAAATTGACATACTACCAGAAGCTATGGCAGTTTCGTCTGATTTCATGTTTATTCATACTCCGAAATGGACAGTTGATGTAACAGATGTAAAACCAATTTCACCAAAAGTCCCATTATCCGCTAATATTGAAGATGATGAAGAAAATCAGGAAGAAAATAATGGAGCTTTAACATCAAGATCACATCGTAAATTACGTGCAAATTTAATTCGTAAACAAATTAATAAAGAGAAGAAAAGAAGAAAGAAAGCAAAAAGACAAAAGAAATCATCGCTTGATCGTATGAGAGTATTAACGCGTGATGAGGATGGAAATGATAATGATTCTTATGCTAGTAGTTATGATGACGATGATGATTTTGATGATGACGATGAAGATGGCGATAATTATTCAAGAGGAGGTGGAGGACGATCATCAAAATCATCTTCATTAATATCAAAAACAACTTTATTAGAAGAAATTGAAACAGAAGGTGAAAAATATCTTCGTAGACAAATTAAAGATCATTATGAATTAAAGAAAGAAGAGGATAAATTACTTCAATTAGAGAAAGATGAAACCATGAGTCCCTTCCATGAATTAAAGTTATCTTTACAAAGAAAGAAAGATAAATTACCACCTTTAGTTCATAATCCAGCTGATAACTTGGTAAGAATTTGTTTTCTCTTTCTCTCTTCTCTTTTTTGTTTTTCTGAACTTTATAATCTCTACCATCTAAATAGTATGCTCAACTTGTCAATCGGCATAATCTCAGCAAATATGGAACAACCTCTTCCACCTCTGATCATGCTATGACGCCAGTCTCTAAGCTGCATAAACTAAGTGATTTAACGAGTGAGGAAGTTGCCTTTAATGAACAAAGTAAAGCATTAAAGAAGATCATTCCTCAAGAAAGTGATTATCTAATGGATGGTGTCCTTTATTATAGGGTAAGTTCACTCAAAGAGTTCAATCTTTTCCTGAAAAGCATATGTTTTCTCCCTCTCTCCTCTTCCTAGATTCAAAATCAATTACATAATTCACAATTACAACAATTACAAGCAATTGAACAAAGAAAAATGGTTGTACAACCTAAAAAATTATCTCGACGTTATTCCAATTATTTTTCACAAAGATTATCATCACGTAAATCATCAGAAATGAATCAAACCATTTCTGAAATACATTTATCACGTAATGAAGATCCACATTTAGTGAAATCAACAGATATACAATATTTAGATGATATCCATGAAATGCATTTCCATCGTTTTAATCGTGCAGTTGAAAATAAATTTCATGGTTTTACTGAATTAGAAAATGAAAAAGATTTGCAATATCTTACGAATACATCAAATCGTATTGAACAACAACGTCCTCAAAATCGATTTAATAATTCTTCTGCTTTTGCTAGACCAATGTCAGCATCAACACCAAAAGGTAATGAGAAACCTAATGTTATGTCTAAATTTGCTGGACAACGTGGCAGTACAACAAATCAAGCCTCATTAGATAATGCACAAAGAGAGACGGAGGCATTAATGTTGGCAGAGCGAAGTAAGAGAAAAGCACAGGATTTATTATTATTAAATCAATTAGAAGCTGGTGTATTACCTGAAACTTTTATTAAAGCATCAGAAGATCCTCGTTTTATTACGATTAATCTATCACAATATGGTATCGGTGATGTGAGAGGTTTATGTTTGGGTAAATGGTAAGTAATACAATCAAATACTATTATCCTCTTCTAATTTCTGTTTCTTTATTCGTAGTCTAAAAGCATTGGATCGTTTACAAAGTATTGGATTAACCGATAATCGTTTAACATCATTATCATTACCAACTATAATCAATAATTTAAATTTTGCTACTGTCATGGATTTAGATTTATCTTTTAATCAAGTACATGATCAAGGTGCAAAAGCATTAGCAAATCATTTTAAATATACTAATAATGTATTACGTTTCTTAGATATCTCAAACTGTTCTATTAAATCATCTGATATTAAAATATTATGTGATATATTAAAAATATATCCAAATCAATTAGAAGAATTTTATTTATCAGGTAATAATATTACAGAAGATGGTGCCATTGATTTATGTGCTTATTTATCATCTAGAACATGTAATTTAAATATATTAGATTTATCATGGAATCATATTGGTGAATTAGGTGCAATAGAATTTTCACATGCAATGAAAATTAATAAATCATTAATTAAATTAAATTTAGCATCTAATTCATTAAATGATAAAGGTGGACAAAGATTTATTGATTCTTTAGCCGATCAAAATACATTAGTGGAAGTAAATATTGCACAAAATGGTATATCAAATGGTACATGTTTTGTTGTATCACAAGTATTAAAAGGCCATCCATCGTTAAGACGATTAGATTTATCATTAAATCCATTAGGTGAAGCTGGTGCAAGATCTATCTTCCGTACAATATTGCGTGGTTTATCATGTTTTGTGATTATGAGAAATTCATCTTATCCAGAGAATAATAATATCTTTAATCATACTTATCCGATGATGGATAATCCATATCATTTAGATTTATCTGAACCATATAAACATGCTGTCGTACAAGAATTAATTATGAAATATTTAAATGATCCACAACATTGTTATTTTGAGAATATGACATATAAAGAAAGTATTAAATCATCCGAACAATCAATACATTTATCTATTAATAGTAATGGTATTGTGGTGAATAAAGCAACACAAGAGAAATGGAAAGTACCAAAACATGGTGTCTTGAAATTTCATTTCCATCAAGAGATCTTTGTACCAACCATTGACCATCGGATACCAGATAAAGATTTTCAAATGTTACAAATTATTATCGAAAATGGTGTAACAGAAATTGATAAAAGAACATGGTTATCGTTATTATGTCAGGATATCTACCTTACTACGAGTCAGGTAATGTTTTGAGTCTTTTTTACACTCAGATGTTTTGAGTCTTTTTTACACTAGTCTTTTTTTTAATTCTATGAATAGGCACAAGAAATGATCGATCGTTTTAAGAAGAATAGAACGATTGGTACGGGAGGTTTAAGTGTATTGGATGTATTAACAAGGTAAATCATTACCTTTTCTTTCTGCATAAAATTAATTTCATCTAATGATATGATATTGTAGTATTTGGAAAGTTTTGCTCGATACAGAGAATATGTTTGATTTCCTTTATGCAAATACCGATAAGAATGAACGAAGAGATTTAGTCTATGGTAAGTACCTCCCTACTCGCTCCATATCCATGCTCTCTTATCACCCTGCCTGCCTTCTCTTAGCGATTACATTAAAACAATATAAGTTTAATTGGGCAAATCCAACATCCCATTGGAGTTTAAATCTTGCTGATAAAGTACAACGAGCAATTATGATGCAAATAATCGCCATTAATAACTCTGAAGCAGAATTTTCACAAAAACATTCAGGACGTGGTGATACAAGTCAACAAGGTAATTGGTTTAATTTTCGTAATGTGAAATATACATTAAATCGTGTAACGAATGATATCCTGATTGATAAAGAATTTTTAATTAATTTACCTGTTAATGGTACATTAGACTTTGATTATGTTAGTACAAAGAGACCACCAGCTGAATTATATCAAAATAATCGAAAAAATAAGAAAGGAAGTAAGAAAATCGGTTCTATGGATGTTAATAATATGACGATTGATACATCAGAAGATGAAGATATGGGTCCATCACGGATTATGTCAGCAAAGGCTAATCGTGATATATTAACAACTCCTAGTACTCCAGCGAATGGTTTAGATCCTTCTTTTGGTAGTGAACATGGTGGGGAAGATGAGTACATTATTGAAGATAATCTTGATTTTACATCTGCATTAAAACGACCAAAGTCTAGTTCACCTATGAGTAGTTTAATTCCATTAAGTGTGAAATCATCGCGTCCTGTATCCTCTCATACACCAAAGTCACAATCAGGTAGTGAACCAAATTCATCGCGTGTACCATTCCAGTCAAGTAATAATAATGTACCAAGAAAAATTAAATTAATTACCGATGATGAATTATATATTTTCATGCAACAATTAGGATTATCCAATCGTTCAAAGATATCAGGTTCACAAACATTATTTGTATTAATGGATTTACAGTTAGCATCAACTAAATTCTTTTTCACTGTTGCCAATGTTTTAATTATATTAGATGCATTTGAAGATGATTGGGAAATTCAATCACGTGTTATTGTTGCATTATTTTCAAGAATCAAAGATTTACATAATATTGATATATTATTAAGAAATTTAAATATGAAAGGACAACAAGATATAATTAAAAAATTAGGTTATTTAAATGTTATTAATCCATTAAAAATATCTTTTGATTATGTATTATCATTAAAATATTTAGATAATCGTATATTATTAATTGCATTAATGGAATTAGCTGCTATTGAATCAGCTGATCAAATTTCGGAAGAACCGAATACAGAATTAGCAATTGCAACATTATATGGTTCATATACAAGAGCATTAAATGATGTACGACCAGAAGTTATGAGATTTTCATATGCTGATTTTGGTATTAGGACAACATCTATCTCATGGGCAACAAGAAGAGAATATATTAAGAAATTTTTAGTTGGTACACAACCTCTTGATGAAGAAATATATCAAACCATCAGTATGTATAAAGAATTAGAATCACATGGTGCATTAACCCGAGGACCTATCGATTTACAATATGCTACTTATTTAAAACAACAAAAATCAACGCAAGCAAGAACTGTTAAAATGACGAAGAGTATGCAAAATGCAATGAGAAATGCAACAAAGGAAGCTAAGAAATAAAGAAGATAAAAAATGAAGGATATATGTGAACTGCTTTGTTGTAAAATGATGAAAAATGGTGACCGATTTGCTTTATTTTAGAGTCTTTGAAGAAACATTACAGCCATAAGAAGGTCGAGCATAGAATCGTCATCATCATCGTCGTCAAGGTAATAATTAGCTTGATGAAATGCTCTTCGCACTCCTATCCATTTGCGATCTGCGTGGCGATAGAAACAGGATGTTCCAAATGGGCATTCAATGTCTTTGCTATCATACTATTTGCATTATTGATCAGACAATGCACTCACACTTCTCTGAAAAGACCCACCTTGCAAGGAATGTTCGCAGCATTCGATTTAAACGCTTCGACCAATTCTCTTTTTAACTCACCTTCCAAATATTCCTTGGATGGAATAACACAACTTGATGCCACTCTGCATAATGGGCACAGTCTCACTTGATCCGCCGACTTTGCGACGTTTCTCCACTTACGTATGCAATTTAAGCAGAATTTGCAATCGCAATGGCTCATGAGACCATACAAAGCATTTGGAGCCGGATCCATGCAAATTCCGCATTCTTTTCCTTCCAAAGAGGACTTCTTTGCTGTGTGGCCTCTTTCATTACATCGCTCGATGTATCTGTGTTTTGATGCAAGTTTCTACATCTTTCTCCAAATTTGCAACAATCCCCAAGGAAGAAGGGACAAATAACTGGAGTGCTTTCCGCGGTATGTGAGCTCTGATTATTGCTACCATCGTAGTAGGAATGATCAAACCTACAGCTATTACCATATTTACAGCCAAATGTCCCATAAAAACGACAAGGGATGTTTTTTCGACGAATGGACATTGGTACGAATAATGCCATAAAATTCGAGGATTGAATGATGATGGTGTTGTTGTTGTTGTTGTTGTTGTTGTTGTTGTTGTTGTTGGTGTTGATGGTAATGTTTCAAGTGAAGGAGATTTCTTTAGAGCTCTAATCCCTCCTCATCTCAGAATCAGTGAAATTAACGAAAGGAGAGTTTTTTTAGAGAGAAAAAAGTCGACTTCTTGATTAATGCCCAACATTTTAATAGGGTGTTATAACTTCGAAATATATTTTTAATTACTTAAAGATCTTAAATTAATAAAAATAAATTTTTTAGTCTAACGTAAGAAATCCCCGAGTTTGACTTGTACATTGATCATTACTTCATCTTCTGCCTTGAAGAACTTTCTTTTAGTCCCTTTAAACCCATCTTCTTCATGAAGATAAAAGCAAGAAGTTCCAAATGGGCACTCTTTACCACTATTATAATACTATATAGAGTTTTATTAAAAAAAGTCAACTTCTTGAAGATCAATTCACTTACTTTACATGGCTTGACCGATAAACTGTTCTTATATGCCTCAACTAAGGCTTGTTTTGCTTCCCCAGTGAGAAAATCACTCGAAGGTACGACAAAATGGGATTCAGTTCGACATAGAGGGCACAATCGCACTTGATCGGATTTTTTCGCAACTGTTAAGCCTTCTTTCCTCCAACCTCGAATACATTCCAAACAAAATTTACAATCACAATGACTCATTAAACCATACAATGCAGTCGGAGCAGGCTCAATACAGATTCCGCATTCTTTTGGAGTTGGTTTCGTAAATTGGGTGTACGCTAAGACCGAATCATCGTATTCTTGTTGAGTAAGATGCAGATTACGACATCGGAAGCCAAATTTGCAATTTCCAGCAAGAAAGAAAGAACAGATGTTTGCAGGATCATATTGATCCGAGAAATATGGTGATGGAAGGTCGGTTGGCTGCTCCTTCTCTGCGACGGTTAATTTAGCAATTTGAGCGTAAAGAGGAAGTTCACCATCCTCAACATAAACAGATGCACTTAGTGCAACGGACTCGTAAGGTGGTTTTGTGGAGGCGGGAGCCTCAACTTGGGACATTACTTGAGTTCGATTTACTGGAGGAGGGCGATGTATAGTTGGCACCACTGATGTTGATGGTCTCACAGATTGTTTCTGATGAGAATACATACATCTATCTCCAAATTTGCAACCAGGATAGTTGCGACAAAGAACTTGTTTACTCATCTTTC
>VFQN01003549.1_pt1 | contig 22086 bp, 10 predicted proteins | sample 3512371 | NCBI WGS metagenome assembly VFQN01 (sample SAMN10412370, study PRJNA504923) | tailings metagenome | isolation source: Replicate 2 from Balatoc abandoned mine | place: Philippines: Itogon, Benguet | collected 2017-08-28
GATCGATCACTTCGTCCGGAAGTTGCCCCGCCATCGATTCCAGCAACTCGCGAATTTCCGACGAGGACATCGGCTCCAGCGTGATTTTTTCCGTGGCAGGAATCTGACGGAGCAGATGCTCGGTATCCACTTCCTCTTCGCGCCAGGCCGCCAGCACGCTGACGAAGCATCCCGTTTCCTGCCGCTCGACGGTCAGGCGTTGCCAGCGACGCAGCAGCTTGTACGTCAGATCATCCGCCCACTGGCAGTCGTCCAGAATAATGAGCGTCGGCCGATCTGCCTGCCCGAGCGCCAGCAAAAACTCCGCCAGTGCGGAAACGGATCGGGCCTCGCTCATCGGGGCCGGTGAATCCTGCGCGACAGGCCGGGCTCCTGTCAGATGCGTCTGCAAGGCCGGCAAGGCCATGGTGATGGCATCGACCATCAGCGGATCGATTTGCCGCAGAATGTTCGAGGGATAGGTCTTGTCGGAAGCGGAATAGATCGCAATTCCTTCGACAATCCCGTCAAGCAGCCGAAACGGACGCTGGGCCACTTCCGATGATCCCGACCCCTGCAGGACCCGCAAACCCTCGCTGGTGGCCCGCCGTGCAACTTCCGCCAGCACATGCGATTTGCCGCCGCCGGATTCGGCTTCCAGCGTCAGTAATCCGCCGCGTCCCGCCCTTAAGGCGTCCAGATGCTCCTGAATCTGTCCGAGCTCAACCTTGCGACCGACGAAGGCGGGCTCGACCAGGCTCGTGCGACGATCATGAGCGCCAATTGTTACCCGGGGATCGATGATGCCTGCCTGCAGTTCGCAAAGCATCGCCTGCATGTCGGCCAGCGCGGCGGAAGCAAACTGATAACGATCGCGGGGATGCTCTTGCAGCAGTCGGCGGAGACATTCATCAAGGGCGCGCGGAACCCGGGGATCGACTTCGCGGGCGGCCGGAACTCCCGAGGTCATGCGGGAGAAGAAAATGTCGCCGGGAGTGTCGCCTGGATACGGGGGACGACCTGTCAGACATTGATACAGCACTGCGCCGACCGCATACAGATCGGCTTGTTCCGTGATGTCGTAGTCCAGCGTGCCTGCGAGTTCCGGCGACAAATAGCTCGCCAGTTCCACCAGTTGCGCCTGCGGAATCGCCCGTGAGGTCATGACGGGCGGAGGGCCGATGTCCACCAGCGTTGCGGTCGGCGGTTCCCCGGCCGTCAGAACGATCGTGGATGGCCTGATATTCCGGTGCAGTACGTGCAGTTGATGCCAGATCTCCAGGGTCTGCAGGAGATCAATCCCCACATGCAGCGTATCAGCGACCGACAATGGTCCAGTGGCCAGTCGATCCCTCAGCAATACCCCCGGCACGTGATCGCGGACAATAATCAGTTCGCGGGCCTGTTCCTGGACGTGCAGGATGGCTCCGCGGGCGTGCGGCTGGCTCCGGCACAGACATGCGGCCTCGTGTTCCAGCCGCATCAGCATTCCGGCAGGAAACGTCTCCCGGGAATACACATTGACGACAACGCTGGTCTGACGCTGCTCATCGAATCCCTGATACTGTTCCGCACAATTCGCGAGTCCGAGTCGCTGAATCGCCAGGAACCGGTCGTTGACACGAAATGCCTGATTCCCGGACCAGGCTCCGTGGCCTTCCGGTGTGTAGCGGTCCCTGGAATAGTAGGCAGCCTCAGGCATCACCCGTCTGACAGAAAAACGCAGGAGAGACGATTGACCCGTGGTGTTCAGGTCATGTGCGTACCAGCACCCTGTCCGGCTGGCAGCCGGGGCGCTCTGGAAGCATAGCTCACGTTTGCCGCCCCCCGTTTGCCCGGTAGCCGCTGCATGGCCGTACGATCAGATTCAACCGGCATAACCGGCATAACCGGCCCCTCAGCCGACCGGCACTGATCTGAAATGCTGATGCCATGCCAGTTGTTCCCCCCGGTTCTGCCGATAGAACCCGGGCAGGGACTAGCATCGTCGCCATCGGCGTAACCTGTCCGCCGGGAAATGAACCGGTGTCTCAGCAGCTTCGGGAGAATGAGTCCCCGGAACAGGCAGCCGCCAGGCGTCCTGCCTCAGACATGGTAATCCTGTCATGGCCGAAGTCAGCACTGTGCGCTGGAGAGGAGCGACCGAGCCGGTCGTTATTTCGGCTCGAGGTCGCCAGGCGCGACGCGCCTCGATCGCCATGCTGTTCATCATTGTGGCATTTGCGTTCGCGATCTATTTCTTTCAGGCATTGCTGAAGCCGCTATCGCTGCCCCAGACCAGCTTTATTTTTCTGTCAGGGGACGGCGGCGTGCCTCCGGCCACCCACCTCCGATTCGCTGGCCAACCGTTCGCCGGCCAGGAGCACGACGCCTGGCAAGCCCTGGCAGCGGAATTCGTGCCGGGAGACGAGCCGCTGCTGGCAACCGCTGCCGACTGGCGAAGCCGCGAGGACGTTTACCACCTGGGAACCGCCATCCGTACTCGCGCCAGTGAGTCTCGCGACATTGTCCTAGTCTACCTGACGGCTCACGGGTTCGTTTCCGACAATACCGCTTACCTCCGCTGGCATTTCGGCGGTACCAATCCACGCACCGACGAACTTCGTTTTCAGGAAGTCATTGCGCGGATTGCTGAAGGCAAGCGCAGCACGAAGGTGTTGTTCCTGGATGCCGGCGGATGGCCGGCTGACGCGCGCGATCACCTGGCGGTTTCCCAGTTCGTCAAGGTGGTTCAACAGGAACTGAGCAGGATTCACGATCCCAACTTGTGGGTGTTTCTCGCCAATTCCGAACAGGAAATCTCGCATCTGATGCCGCCGATCCAGCGGTCGCTGTTCAGTTACTATCTCACCCAGGGATTAAACGGGGCAGCCAATCTCGATGGCAACGAGTTCGTCGATTTGCGGGAGCTGCGGCTGTACGTCTGCAATTCTGTGGCGGACGCGGTTCAGCAGTGGTCGAACGGCGCAGAGACCCAGACTCCGCTCTTGCTGAGGGCGGCCTCCCAGCCCACGGATCTTTCCGATCCTCCGATGCTGATTCCGGTGTTGCCGAAGCCGGCGGCTGGCTCCGGTGCTACAGGCACCCAGGCCGCCGCGGGGACCGGCACTAACGGTCAAACGGCTACGGCTGGTTCCCCCGCAGGAGGAACTGGCGGTGGCAGTGTCGCGTCAGCGAACTCACCCGCCAGTCCCGCTGCAGCCAGCCCCGCTGCAGCAAGTAGCACTGCTCCAGGGGGTGGCACTCCGGGAAATTCTGCCGCAGCGACACCAGCAGTCACTGCTGCGGTCGCCGGACCCGCTGCCGGTCCGTCTTCGGCAGCCGCGCCAGCTTCCGGAGCGGCTGCCACAGCGCCTGGTGCTGCTCCCGCCGGCAGCACGTCAGCAACTGGAACCGCGGCGGTCGCGGCGACGTCTACCGCACCGGCATCACCTGCCGGAACCGCGGCGGCTGCCCCCGCAACGCCGGCAGCCACCGCTACGGATTCCGCCACACCAGCCACTGGAACGTCAGCCGCAGGCTCGCCGGTCATTGTTGCAACGGCTCAGCCCCCAGCCATTCCCGCGGGCGGAACGCCTTGGGAATATGCCTGGGCAGTCCGGGATTTCTGTTGGGCGGGTTATCCCGGCAAGTTGCGAATCGTCGATACGGCACCTCACCTGTGGCGCGAGTATGAAACCGAACTGCTGGAATGGGAACAATCGACGAGTCGGCAAACCCAGGACGTTACGACCCAATGGCCCGATGAACTGACCCGATCCGCTCAGGATTTCGAAAAGCTGACCCGGCTGGGCATGTCCCGGATCAACGAGTTTACCCCGACCTCGGTTCTCGGTTATCGACTCGTACGGTGGATGCAGGGACAGCCGCCGACCATTCACAGCCGCTCGCTCGCGTTGAACCAGTTGATCGAAGAGACGAACCCGGCCGCGATGCCTGCGGCGCTGGTGACATTCCGGAATGAATTCCTGCAGGCAGTCGCTGCGCCGTCTCCGGCGGATTTGCAGGGGCTCTTGAAGAAACTGCCGCAAGGGACGTCGAATTACGCGGAAGTCCGGCTTGCACTGCAATGTCAGGCCCTGGCCCCGCCACTCCTCTGGCCCCTGCAGCAGGCATTGATCCAGACTCGAATCCGGGGTGAAGCCCTGGCGGTCGCTGAACTGGGAATGACCTCCTGGATTCGCCGTGACGTTACCCGCGGAGACGACCTGCGCGTGGATGCCGAGCGATTGATCCTCGACAATGTCTCACCGGCGCGCCAGTCACAGGCCCTGCTGTTACTGCAACAAAGTCAGGCAGCCTACGACCAGGCCGCAGAATCTGCGCGGTTGGCCGGTCGGGTATTGCGCACCAGAAACGATCTCCTGTTCCGCAGCCCGGATTACTTGCGCTGGTGGTATCTCAGCCAGTTGCGCAATACAACGCCGGCCCCGGAAGCGGCCGAATTGCTGCAGATGTTTCGCCGGCTGACGGAACTGAATCGCTGGATCGAACAGCGCACGCCGCGCCGGAATCAGGACATCGAAACGGCACTCCGCGAGGTGCTGAGACTTCAGTATCATTTTGACTCGGTGGCCGATCAGCGCCCCGTCAACACCAGCCATTTCGGGATGCAGTATCCTGGCGGAATCCGCACGCTGAATGTGATCAATGCTACCGTGCTGCCTGGCGCCGGCGTCCGAAAGGATCTGAACAGCGTTGCGATGCCTTTGATGACGCAGCGTTGGGAACGGGTTCGTTCCGGCTCAATGAATGACGGCGATAATTCGATTGCCTTGCCGCGCGCTGCCTGGCCGCCGGAAACCATCAACGAGTTAATGAACCTGCAGTTGGGTATTGCAGAGCTGACGGCGGTTGACACCGATGGCAGTGATCGCCCGCTGGAAAACCTGCGATTGTTCGTGACGTCCCACGCAAACGCGGCTCCGGAAGTCCCCGGACAGAAGTCTGTGGATGCCCAACAGCTCGCTTTTGACCGTTACGAAAGTTTCCGTGAGGAATTCGAGCGGTATATCTGGACACGGATGAGCGACCTGGCGAAAACTATTCGACGGGATCTCACCACGGGTAGCCCCGATCCGCAGTCCGTGTTCGCCAAACTGGCGAACGCACAGCGAGCCCTGCTCGTCGCGCGACCGGCAGACCTGGATACCTTGCAGGGCACAAATCTGCCCGCGGTTCTGAGAAACAGCGCCTGGCATGAACTGCTTTCCTGGCTCAGGGAACGCGCGGGAACTGCTGCCATCGGCGCCTCAGCCAGCGAAGCCGCCTGGCTGCAGGAAGTCGCCCGCACCTATGAACTGGATTCCCATGCCATTCCGGGGGCCGCGGTGATGGCGCGGCCTGCACCGGCTGCCTTGCAAATGACGGCCGGGCCGGTTGCCGATCTCGTGACGACCGGTTCGACGACCGTACAATTGCAGTTACAGAACCTGACGGCCAGTTCCAGCGACGTCTGGCTGCTGGCGGACTTTGATCCGCGGCTGATTGCCGTGAGTGCCGCCGCAGATTTCCAGATCCTGATGCAGCCGGAACTCAAGCTGGGGAACGACTCGCAGCTGGACATTACCGGACTGACCCGCCCGACGTTGCAACTGGCGTCCGGTCAATCACAAATGGTCACCCTGAATCTGCAGCGCATCGCACCCGCCAGCGCCGATACCGGACTGATCATCAAGGCAATCACACGGAACGGGATCGCCCGGGCGGATGTCGTGATTCAAATCCCGCGTCCTGCTCCCGTGGCCCTGAATGTCTCCGGGCAACCGAACAGCTGGACAATGCTGCCGGACGGGGTCAGTCTGCATCCGTTTGCCAATCGCGACACCGACTTTTCGCTGTCACTTTCCAATCCCGGCCCTGTCGAACAAAAGCTGCATTTTGATCTGGTGACCGTTCCCAATCACGCCAGTCTGCCGGCCGTTTTGCCGGTGGACGCCTATCCTGCAGCACTCATGCAACAATGGCTGAACGCCTGGGGGCCGTGTCCCCCCATCCCCGGAATGTCGACCGATATCGGTGTTCCGGCTGGTGGCAGCTATCCGCTGTTATTCGCGTCCCCCTCAGCTCCTGGCAGCGGTGGGAGTGCCGGCGGCGCAGGTGCCGGCGCTCCTCCGGCGGCACCGGCCAGTCCGCCCCCGCCCGGCAAGGATCTCAAGGGCACGCCGCTGCCGCGCGGTGCCCTGCTGGTGATCACGGATTCCGCGAGCAATACCATAACGGTACGCAGGATTGGCGTGCGTCCCCAGCACCCACGCCGATATCTGCAGGTCGACCTGAACTACGACGTCGATCTGGAGCGACTTAACATCTCGGTTTCTGCCATCGACCTGCAAAGCCTGCCTCCGGGGCCGGTCGCGATCCGCGCCGAGTTTGCCGAGCCATTACCGCCGGAATCGAATGTCCGCCTGGCAGGCCAGATCTCGGTGGACAGCCCGCGACTGGAACTGTTTGCCGATGTTCCCAAATCGATTGTCCCGAGACGTCTGAGCATTGATGCTGACGGCTATCCCCGGGCCTTCCAGTTCGAGATTCCCTGTGATGCCACCCGGCACTCCCTGCCGGAATTGCGGACGCCGTTTGCCGTGCGAATCGACGCGCCGACGCCGGGAATGGCCTGGCCCGGCAACACGACCAGCATTCCAGTGCAACTGGAAGCCGACGCCCCCCTCGAATCGCTTGAGAATGGACAAGCCACTCTGGAATTCGGGATCGACCTTAATCAAAACCGGATTCTGGACGGCAACGACATCCGGCAGTCACTGTCCAATGACCGCGACGTCATCGTGTCGCTGAAACACATGCAACGGGGCGGCATCTATACCTGGCATACGGACGTCACGGACCTGAATTTCCTGTTTCCCTTGCAGGGCTTCCAGAATTCACGCCGGAGTCTGCTGGCCCAGCTTACCCAGGGGAGCCGTCGCGTCTGGAGCAATCCGGTCGAGATCATTGTCGACGGCCAGGCGCCGCGATTGCTGAACATGGCGGTCCTGCCGCCGGACCAGGTCAAGGTCGGCGATAATGCCCAGGTGACCTTGACCGTCAACGATTATGGACTCAGCGGAGTCTCGCAAGTCCAGGTCGGCTGGGATGTCGAACGCAGCGGTGAATTGAACAAGGCCCCTCCGCCGGTCCCGGCCGCGCTGGATGAATCCGGTGCCTGGATCGCTGCCGTCCCCACCAAAGGCATCACGCCCGGGACGTATTCCCTGATCGTCCGCCTGACGGACCGGGTGGGCAATACCCAGGATCGCGTGGGAGCGCGGTATCGCATTCTGAGTCTGACAGACGCAGCCGCCATTGAGGCTGCCATGACCGGGGTGATTTCGGGAACCGTGCTTTACGGAGGCATGCCTCAGGGAGACATCAAAATCACGGTCCTGAAAGATTCCCAACCGGTGGTCCCCGTGGTAACGACGGACGCACAGGGGATCTTCCGGGTTCCCAACGTCCCGCAAGGGGCCTACCAGATGAAGGTGGAGGGTGTCGTTCGCAACAAACGTCGCACGACCATGATTCCGATAACCGTCGACAAGAACGTCACCCTGAATCCGTTTGTGAACGTCGTTCTCAAGTGAATCATGTCCTCCATCGTCTTCAATGGAATGTCATCCCCAAAACAGCCTCCGGCGGCACATTCCGCCGGTTCATTGCCCGGCTGAAGGTCAGTTCTCGCCACTGGAGCTGAACCGGGCGATCTGGCTCAAGCCGGGTCGCCAGTCCGGACGATGCCTGCAATCGAGTGCGGAAAGTTTGTCGCTATAGACCGGAGTCGTTTGATTCCGGCACATCGTTCAGCAGACCTTACTCTGAAACCGGGGGGCCGGGATTCAGGGCCGTCGTGGTGTACAGTCAGCTCATTCGCCGACGTCGTCTGGTTTGCCTGCCATGTCTGCTGGCCTGCGCCATCAGCGGTTGCGCGGCCCTGGCGACCCTTCCCCCTCCGCCAGGCGCAGCGGGAGCTGCCGGTGCAGCTGCTGCGGGAGCCGCGGGTGCTGCTCCACCGCCGCCGACCACTGCCCAGGCAGGGGCTACCACGGTCGTGGCCGTCGCTCCGCCTGCCCAGCCCTGTTGCAAGATGACGCTGCCGGAATGGCTGGGGTTAACGAACTGCTGCGCAAAGATTTCCAGACTTCTCTCGGTGATTCCCGGGATTATCGGCATGTTCGCCCCCGGGCTCGGCAATGCCCTTGCTCAGGCAGCGACCCAGCCTCCGCTCCTGCCGATCAACAGTCCTGCCAACCTGCAGTCATCAAACCCGGCAGTCCAGACGGCCGCCCAGGTGATGAATGACGAGAACCAGGCACCGCAGAAGATCGCGGCGATCAAGTATCTGGCGACCATTGGCTGTGGTGGTTGTTATCCGGAAGTGGAAGCCTCGCTGCTGGCTTCACTGGACGACTGCACCGAATCGGTCCGCTTCGCCGCCGCAAAAGCCTTTTACGACACCACAGGCCATCCGTGCGCCCACTGCAACAGCAAGGCCTGCTGTAGTGCGAGAGTGCGACAAAAGCTGTCCTCCGTTGCTTACGACATGAAGGACGAAACCTGCTATGTGGAATCGTCACCCCGGGTGCGCCGCATGGCCCGTCTGGCGCTGATGAATTGTGGCTCCGACTGCTTCGGGGACGCGAACCTGACGCCGCTCGAAGGTCCGGCGATGGCTCCGACACCGGCAGGCCCCGGCGCCGCCGCTCCCGGGGCTGCCCCGCCAGCGAGTCCGGCTCCGACGCCGATTCCCCCGGCTCCCCAGGCGTCAGCCCGCTCGGTTTACCAGCCTGTGGTTGCGAGTTCGGCAGCGTCTCAGGAACCGGTGCGGCAATGGAGTGCCCGTGGTAACGCGCAGCCGGGTCCAGGGCATGGCCAGACATCGACCGTTGCACGCTCAACTGTGACACAATCGACCGGCACCCATTCCAGCGGCAGTCAGAATCCACCAGTCTTCCGAACTGCGGAATCGCCGGTCTCGCAGCAGTCGGCTGGCATCGTCACCGCAGGACATGAACAGGACTCGGGGAGAAATCCAGCGGTCCGGACCACGACCTCCGGTGAAAGTACGGTTTTCGTCCAGCGGCCGCAGTCGGGCTGGTTGTCCCTGAAAGCAGATCCGGAAAAGTCTGAGAAAGATTTGCCGGAGTGGGCACAGGAAGACTGAACCGAAGGCAGGAACGAGATCACGGTGACTGGAACCTGAACGGTCGCTGGCCAGAGGACTGATTGACGCAAATTCCACCTGACAAACACTACGAACTCCGGCCCGCAGCAGCCGTGAGGACGTCCCCGGGCTTGCCTCACTGCTGCTGCGGGCCGGTGAATCGTCCGGGCTGATAGTTCCAACTCCAGAGACTTCGTTTCCACGATGCCGGATCGCTCCGGCTGCCGGCGAAACCAGGGCACGCAATCGGAAAACCTGTCATGTCCAGCAGCGAACCCGATGACTTGCCCGTTGCCGATGGGCCCGCCAAACCCCGGCACGGCTGGCGCGGATCGCAACCGTCAACCGGTACGGCGGCATCCCCCACGCCTGCGTGGCGATCGACTCCTGCCGAATTGCCGTCGCGTCTGATCGACCGGCAGCGCCAGCGTCGCAGCGTGATTACTGTGGTCCTGTTTCTCCTGGCGACCGCCCTGTTCGGGATACTGGTGCGGGATCTGGTGTTCTATCCCCGCATGGTGCCGTTCGTCGCCCTGTGTGTCACGGACTATGCCCAGCCCCTGCCTCCCAATGGTTGGGCGCGGGAAGATCTCGATCAGTTTCTGGACCCCAATACCGGCCTGCAGGAAAAAACGCTGGTCATTGAGGATCTGTCACTGGAATTGCGGTCGCTGGACCGGGCCAGGCGATCGCTGGCCGCTGCGCTGAGCCGCAGCCGTAATAATGCCGTCCATTCCGGAACGCTGATCGTTTACATCAGCATGCACGGTTTTGTGAATGATCAGAATCAGGTGGCGCTGCTGCTCCCCGACTCCGACCCGGTCAACAGTCGGACATGGTGGCCGTTGCAGGAAGTCTTCCATGCCATCAAAGACCAGAATCTGCCGGCAGACGCGCTGAAACTGGTCATCCTGGACTGTAACCGCAGCCTGACCTACTTGCCCGCCGGCGTCGCGTGCAACAATCTGGCCAGCTGCCTGGAAGAGGAAGTCGCCAGGTCTGGCCTGGAGAATCTCGCGATCCTGAATTCCACCAGCCCGGGAGAGATGGGGTGGCAATCACGGGATATGCACGGTTCGGTCTTCGCCCAGTTCCTGCGGGTCGGACTGGCAGGCGCCGCCGATCGCCAGTCGCACGGCAATCACAATCGCAAGATCAGCCTGCACGAGCTGCATGATTTTCTGGTCGATTCCGTCGATCGCTGGGCGTGGACTCATCGTCGCTCACGCCAGCGGCCCATGCTGGTGCCTGCCGCCATCCCGAACCGAATGCTGACCTGGACCCTGGGCCGGACGGAGGTTGAGTCCATTATCGCCGAAGCGGAAACCCAGGCGACCCCCGTGCCGTCTGTGGCAATTGACGTGGTCTCCCGGCTCTGGTTCGACTTCCATGCCTTGCAGAAGGCAGATCGCTTTCGCACGAATCCGATGAAAAAGGCGGAGATTGAACACCAGCTGCTGTGGCTCGAAACAGCCCTGATCGCCGGCGGCGATTACGCGGAACCCGCCCTGGAAGCGCAGCGACAACTGGAAGAAACCCTGGTATTGCTGCAACAGCAGCCTCCCGGGGCTGCGCGAATTTTTCAGGAAGTGACCGCCGGGACCGGTGACTCCACTCCAGGTGGTCTCCCGGGAGTCTCGTTCGACTCCCTGCCGCTGGGCATGCTGTTCCAGGGACTCGGCACCAACACCAGCAGTATGGTTCAAAGCGAATTGCAGCAGGTGTGCGCCACGCCATCACTGCAGGCGATTCAGGCGGCGATCCAGACGCTGTCGGCCGATCCCCAGGCGGTCACGCTGGCGGAATTCCAGTTCCTGAAGCTGCTGGCACAGTACATTCCCGGCCTGAACAGCAGCAGTCTGGAACAACTCGCCGATCTGATCCGCTTGCACGTGCTGGCAGAGCAAGTGGCCGCACCGGCGGATGAACGAATTATGACCTGGATGCTGCCGCTGCTGGACGCGGCTGAACGTGACCGCAGAATCGCCCTCGATACGTGGTTGTCCGGCCAGCCGGCGACAGCAGCGATCGTCACTGCCAGCCGTCGTTACGACGCGGTGCAGCGTCTGTCGAGCGATTTGACGCGAGCGTTGGCCCTGCGTGACGACGTGGCCAGCGAGTTGCCGTATCTGATTCACTGGATCAGTCGTCCCACCTGGCCGGCGCGCAAGGCAGCCGATCAAATCCGGCTGATCCAGGACGTGTTGCCCCGACTGCTCGATGCCCAGCGGAACCTGAATGCGGCCCTCGAACAACGAGTGTCCACCGACGACGTCGCCAGCCTGATGGAGAGTTCTCCCTTTCAGGCGCAAATGGATGACCTTTCCGACAATTACAACGCGCTGCGCAGCCTGATCGACAACGAGTACGAACGGCTGCTGCAGCCGTCCGACGACGAGGCGTTGCGACTCGTGGAAATCATCGAGTTGATGCATCTGCCGCTACTGCCGAGAAAAGACTCGCTGAACGGTCTGGCCCCGTTCGCTCAACGAACCTCGCTCCAGGAGTGGGGATTACAGGCCTCCACAGACCTGCAGGCCCATATCCCGCCGTTTGCGGTGCCGCCGCCCGACGCCCGACCGCTGGAAAATCCGGTCGACCGGGAAGCGCTCATTCGTCAATGGTCGCCGCATCCGTTCGTCGGCATGCTGGGAAATGTTAAAACCGGCCTGCCCCCGGCCCCGGCGAATTCTCCCGATCCCCTGACGGCCGCTGCCCGGCAGATGCGACAGGCGTTAACTGCGGTGCCGGGGCAACTCGATGCCACAGAGCGGGAAGCGCACGGGATGCAAGGCGATCCGCATCCATTGCTGGTCCAGAATGACTGGCTGCTCCGCACATTTGCCGGACTCTTGATCCACACTCCGGTCGTCAAGCCGTCGGGCGAGTTGCAGCAGTATGACCTGCGGATGCTGATCCTCAATGCTGCAGCCCGCCGTCTGGATGATTTCTGGGGTTCCGCGCAATCGACGAACAACCCCTTCTTCGCCACCGCTGCGGAATCGGACCTGGCATTTGCTCGTCTGCTCATGGAACCAGGACCGTTTGCCCAGAGCCAGTTCGCCCAGCTCCGCCAGACGTTGAACAATCGTCAGCTAGCCTCGGCGGATGGTTTGCAGATTTCCGCCAGCGACGTGCTGTTGCTGGAATCGCTGCCTGCGATTCCGGAAACCATGCGCATCGATCCCGCTCCGGGTCTGCCGGCTACGGCATTTCCCGCGGGAACCGGCACCGCATTGCTGAGACCGGTCGGATCGCAGGTGCCAGTCGTCAACCAGCCGCTGCCGCTGCCGCTGAAACCGGCCGACGACAAAAATGGAACCACGGAAATCGGCTTCCAGTTGACTCCCGGCGAGGTCGCCAACACGGCACTTCAGTGGGATGCCGTCGTCTCGTACCGCGGCCATGAATTTCCCGCGGCATTTCTCGCGCATCTCCCGCAGGGCTCGGTCACCGATTTCCAGCCCGCTCATCCGCAGACGGCATCGCTGATGATTTCCGGCGGTCCGGTGAGACGGGAATCGATCGTCTTCATCCTGGACTGCAGCCACAGCATGTCCGAAAAGTCGGCCATCGAAAGTCCGGGCGAGCCTCCAACACGAATTGCAGCGGCCTCTGCAGCGCTGCAAAGCATGTTGACACGGCTGGCCACGCGGAAGGACGTCCAGGTCGGCGTGCAGTTCTTTGGTCATCGGGTCGGCTGGAATACCAAACAGCCAGGACAGATGCTGCCGCAGGTCGGTTACGGACGTCCCATTCCCCCGGGATTGCAGCCGTATGAGGACGTGGAAGTAATCCTGCCGCTGGGGCGGTTCGATCCCAGTTGGGAGCTCTCCGTCGCAAACTTGCTCAAGACAGTCAAACCGTGGGGCGAGTCGCCGATCTATCTCTCCATCATTCGCGCCCTGCCGCTGTTTCTCACTCAGGATCTGCAGGAAACACAAACGATTGTCGTCATCACCGACGGCATCAACTACCAGTTCAATCCCGCTTTTGGATCGCGGAAGGATCTCCAGGACGTCGTAACAGCAGTGCAGGGGAAAGGGATTGCCGTTCACATCGTCGGCTTCGGCATCACCGACAAGGACGCACCCACCGCCCAGCAGGAATTCGGGACGCTCGCCAGGTTGACCAACGGCAGCTACACACCCGTCGACAAGGCCTCTCAGCTGGTCGATTCGCTGGAAAAAATCCTGTCCGTCCAGGACTTCACCGTGCTTGCCGATCAGCAGTCCGCTGCCAGCAGCGAAGTCGGCAAGCCGGTCACGATTAACGGGCCGTTTCCGCCGACCCGCCAGGTGACAGCCACTCTCGGCCCTGCCAGCCTGAAACTGCCAATCTCCGGCGGTGAGGCTGTTGAGCTATCGCCGACCGCCGACGGCACCGAGCTGCGCTCTGTGCGTTACGAACGCAATTTGACCACGTTGCTGCCCCTGGTGAACGGCACGCCCACAGTGTCGCTGGAACTGGGAGTCCATCAGGCCTTGCGCCGGGAAAACGGGGCGATGTTCGAGTTCTCACTCCAGGACCGGCAACGTCGATTTGTTCCACGTCCGGCCGGAATCTGGCTGACGATCACGCCCGGCGACGGCACTGATGCCAGCGTTCAACCCTACATCTTTTACGATCCGGAGTTTGTTCCGAATACGCCCGTTCCGGTGGTGCAATGGCTGGCGAATGATTTTCCTGCCAAACAGAAACAGGCCCAGGTCCAGGTCTGGGTGCGGAATGAACTACCCGAACTGATCGGGGAGTACAGTCTCAAACAGAATCTGGTGACGGCAATTCGGGATGGCGCCACGCTCAGTCTGCCGTCTCTGCCGGACATCGGCGTCGACATCCGTGTCCGTCCGGGAGACATCGACCGGATCGACGTGGTCGAGCGACATCCCGCGGGCGTCACAGCCAGGGATCTGTTGTACGTGACCTTGCAGACCGATCGTGCCATCCAGCGCGTCGTGCGGCGTTTCGATCTGGCGCAACAGGTGGTCGTGCATATGTTCCTGCTTGCGAACGATCAGCGGGCCGTCGCGGACCGACTCGGCAACACGCGGGTGCAGGTGCGCACCCATCGGGCCTTCGCAGCCGGCGCGTTCCATCTGACGGAACCTGCTCTGGTTGAGATTACCACCGATCCGGGACTGATCCGGCCCACCTTGCTGCCTCCGGACACTCCCTGAGGACGAACACAAAGCGTGGCCAACCAGCGAATCGCCCGGGGAACTGGCAAACAGTCAGCCCCGGCGAGATCGTCTTCCAGCCGGCGGCGCTGGCTCTGCCGGCACTGCACTGCGCTGGCACGACACCACGCCTGAACCTGCTGTCGCGCCTCGCTCGCCTCGCAGATTCCGGCAGCTTTTGCCGCTACAGGGAGCCCGGCGAAATTCTGAGGTCGCGCGTCGGGCGAACCGCGCACATTTCCTGCTGGAAACGTGACTGTCATACAAGCGAACGATCGCCATGGCCCCAGCGGGTCTTGACCCCCGGATTTCACCGCTCATACAACCTGCCGTCCTTCAGTGACAGGAGTCTGGCATGGATCAGCGACAGGAATCATGGGCAAGCTGGCTGACGATCTGCCTGGTGTTGCTGGCTGTGGCGGCAGGCTGTCAGCTCACTCCGGCGCCCGTGACCGTCAGTTGCCCGCTACCGGTTAATCAGCAGGTGACCGCGGTTCTGGAGGTGGTGCCGCTGGGCACGCCGCGCGACGAAGTGGCAGCCAAACTCAAGGCGGCCGGCGTGCTGGGCTCGTTCAACGACAACCGGTCGATCTATTATTGCGATCTCTGGGCGCGCGAAGGTGGGCACCGCTGGCACATCAACGTGGCGCTGCTGTTCGATGAGGACGGAACCCTCTACGCCACCCGTCCTGACAGTCAGGGACAGTTGAATCCCACCCCGCAGACAACCGCAAAGGACAACCAGCCAGCGACCGCTTCAGAGCCGCGCAGTTTGTACGACTGATGCCGGCGACAGGTCACGGGTTCCGAATCAGGTTAGCACGCACGGGCTTGAACGGAGATCATGGGCCGGAGGATCGATTCCCGGACGAAATTTCCCCGGTCCGTTCATCGGGAGGCCCAGGCTGACATCAGCCTGCGGTCACCGGCCCGTCTCAGCGGTTATTGCTGTAACCGGCCGATGCCACTTGGCGAGCAGAGTTCTCTGCCAGCCAGTTGCGCATTTCACTGGCCAGTGCCTGATCCTGGACGTCGTAGTACTCGTAACGCGTCGGTCCCCAGAAGCCGGATTCCGCATCGCGAATGTAGGCTTCGGTCGCGTACTTGTCGTCGCCGCGTTCCTTGTAGGAGAGGAACAGGATCCGCCGTCCGTCGTATTCGCGGATCTGGTGAACCTTCAGCGACGACAGCTTCTCGTCAATCACCGAGCTGTTGAATGCCACGTCAAAACTGCGGAGCGCCGTAAATTCGCCGTTCTTGCGCATCGTGAGTACCGAGCGCATCGCATCTTCCGGACTGCTGAAACTGTAGCCCCGGATGGCCTGTGTCGAGGTATCCTGGTGACCGACCAACCAGATCCAGCCCGCCGTCCCCAGCGACACCAGTAGCGCCAGCATCGAGAAGTAGGGGCTCATTCCATGCATCCACTGGCGCATTCGGCCCTCTTTTCGGCCACCGCTGTTGTCCGCACTGCGCGTACGAGAGTCGTCAGCCATCGGCGCGCATCGTCCTGTTGAATCGCCGCAAGAATACGTTCCGGCTGATTCAGAACCAGCCGGTCGCAAGGTGATGTGTCAGCCGTGTTCCGCATCCTGCTTTACACGGACTCCTTCCGTCCATCGGACGATCTGACCTCGCCGCTTCATCTCTTTCCGACACACCCACAATCAATAGACCCCACACTCCTTCCCATCCCGGAATCGCCCCCGCAGTTTGCGCAAATCTCCTCTGCTCCTGTCCTCCCTGATCGCCGGCCGCACAGTAGAAATGCCGCTCCGGCTTTCTCTCCGCCGGTCAATTGCCGGAGGTAGTAAACGAGCTACTCGACAGCGAGTGTCCTCACCAGGCTGTTTTTCAGCAGTCTGTTCTTCAGCATGTGTTTATGGTTTGATGCGGAGGGAAGTCGCTCACCCGGATTCGCGCTGGACAGACATCACCCCCGGAGTCTCTGATGAACACTCGCCAGTTCTGGCTGATCGTCATAGCGTCTTGTACCCCGCTGGTGACGCTCTCAGGAGAAGCCGACGCTGCCGGCTGGAAAGTCGGACTGGCTAAAGTTGCAATCACACCCAAGACCGATGTCTGGCTGGCAGGTTATGGTTCCAGACGGGTGCCGGACGGCAAACTGCACGAACTCTGGATGAAAGCGCTGGCGTTTGAAGACGCCCGCGGACATCGCGCAGTCCTGATCACCAGTGATTTTCAGGGCGTGCCGCGCAGCATGAGCGATCGCGTATTTGCGAGAGTCCTGCACCAGTACGGGCTGGAGCGGGCAGACCTCATGTTCACATTTTCTCACAATCACTGCGGTCCGCGGCTGGGGGACGACCTGCTCGACTACTATCCGGTCGAACCCGACCAGGAACGGCTGGTCGCGGAATACACAGATCTGATGGTCGACCGCACCGTGGAACTGGTCGGAGCGGCACTCCGGGATCTGGCACCGGCAACCCTGAAGCAGGGTGTGGGCAAGGCGACGTTCGCGGTCAATCGGCGCAATAATCGTGAGGCCGAAGTCCCGCAACTGCTGGAACAAGGGACGCCACTCGCAGGACCGGTCGATCACAGCGTGCCGGTGCTGACCGTCACCCGGCCGGACGGTCGACTCGTCGGCATCCTGTTCGGGTATGCCTGCCATCCCACCACGTTGAGCTTTCTTACCTGGTGCGGCGACTATCCCGGATTCGCGCAGCTCGAACTGGAGCGGTCGTACCCCGAAGCGCTGGCCCTGTTCGTGAATACCTGCGGCGGCGACCAGAACCCGTTGCCGCGGCGCAAGGTCGAACTGTGCGAACAATACGGACAGCGACTGGCGACGGGAGTGAAGGAAGCCCTGTCGGGAACCCTGACGCCGGTCGACGGGGAACTGCGGACAGCATTCCGGCTGGTCGAGTTGCCATACCTGAAGGTGGTCAGCCGCGAAGAGCTGCAGGGGCTGTTGCACGACAGCAATGCAATCCGCGCCCGCTGGGCGAAACGACTGACCGCGAAACTGGACAACGGCGCGATCTTCGAGACTGCCTACCCCTACCCCGTGCATGCCTGGCAGTTTGGCGATGATCTGCTGATGATCGGCATGGGTGCAGAAACGGTGGTGGATTACGCCCTGCGTTTCAAGGCCACCTATGGCCCCGGCACCTGGGTCTGTGGCTATACTGATGATATGATTGCCTATATTCCGTCCCGTCGAGTCTGGGATGAAGGCGGCTACGAAGGCGGCAGCAATCTGTACGAATACGGCCGACCGGCATTCCGCTGGGCGGGAGATCTTGAGGACCGGATCGCCGCGACAGTGCAGGAACTGGTGGATCAGGTCCGCAAATGAATGTCCGGAAAGGCCAGACCATGAGCAGTCTGCAGTCCATCGGAATGCTGTTGCTGGTCACAGGGTTGGTAACTGAGGTTTCCGCCCAGGTAACGGTGCAACAACCCGCTGTCCGTCAGTTCGGTGGAACCGGTACGATCGTGGTGCCAGACCGCGGCGGTGCTTACTTTGGTGGTGTTTCCTCGGCAGCAGCCGCACGGCGTCAGTACGGTCCGCTGCGATCGGGCACAACCTCCGGTGCTGAGTGGCAGGCGGGTGGAATTTCGACGCATGTTTACATCCACGATCTGCAGGCGATGGATGCCGCCCTGCTGAGTCAGGGAGGCCACCTTGCTGCCGTGGACAACGTTCGTGAACAGCAGCTGTTGCAGCGCGCCGGAGTCAGCCGCGAGCGGGATTCTGCTCCCGGAGGACGCGACATTCATGCGCTGCCGGCGCAGGCTCAGGCTGAACGATTTGAACAGCTGGCGCGGGCGGCCGAGTCGCGAGGCAAGGCAGGCGTCGCGCGCTTGCACTGGCAAATGGCGGCGCGTTATGGCTCACAGACTGCCCGGGAACACCTGCAAGATCACGCGGCTTCATCCGCCCCGTAGAATCCCTGTCACAGCGTCTCTGCTCCCCTGGATTTTTCCCGCCGCGATTCCGGACGATTCTGTGTATACTTCGCAGGGAAACGCTCAGCAGGATTCCCCGCTGAACGATGTCGTATTCCGAGCGCGGCGGACGATCCGGACCGCCTGTTCGGATAGATCCCGGGCCAGACAACTCTGAGGAGCATCCCAGATGGGATTGTTCGGCGGCAAAGACTGGAATGTGATCGCCGTGATTTTCGAGCGGAAAGATCTGTACCGTGTCAACGGCAACCGCAGCAAGGGGTCTGCTGCCGTCAAGGCGCGCGATGGTGCGAAGACCCACGCCCGCACGATCTTCTGGGCAGTGTTCGATCAGAAGCGCGCATTCGTGGAGGGCGAGCCCGGACCGGGTGCCTCGATGGTGCCGGCAGACATCGTCGCCCGCCTGAAGCGGGAACTGCCGACCAATGGCACCGTGCAAAGCATCCTCAAGGTTCTGGAATCCGGCGAGTTGCAAATGGCAGCCAAGCCGCTGGGCTGGACCGGATATCCGAAAACGGAATCGATTGCGGAAGAACCATAGACCATGCCGCGGATGATCCGCAGGCAGGATTGATCGACATCAAATGGAAACTTCCGTCGGATGTCGTTAAACGACAGATGGGTCAAGCCCATTAGAGATACCGGTGGGCACAGCCCACCCTACGAAAACACATCAGGGTTGAGATTGCCGTGAGTCATCGTCCCCAGCCTCCTGTCGATTTGCCGCCGCCGAGTCCCCGACTGACAGAAGGCTGGCACTGTCTGCATTTGTATTACCGCATCGATCCGGCTGCCTGGCAGCTTCTGAGTGCCGAACAGCGGGAACAGGGACTGTCGACGCTGGTGCATCTGTGGGATGCCGAACGTCCGGGAGCCCCGCAACGCATCCAGACATCGATCGTTTCCGGTCACAAGGCAGATCTCGGCCTGATGATCATGGACCCGGACCCGCTGTTGATCGACGGTATTCGGCAGAGCGTGCGGGCCAGCTCCGTGGGGACCGCACTGGTGCCCGTCTATTCGTTCGTATCGATCTCCGAAATCTCGGAGTATGTGCCCACGATCGACCAGTATGCCGAACGGCTGACGCTGGAAGGCATGGGGCCGGAACATCCCTCGCATGCCGCCCGGGTCAAGGCGTACGAACAACGGCTGCCGATGATGAACCGCCAGCGGCTGTACCCGGACATCCCGGACTGGCCTGCAACCTGCTTCTACCCGATGAACAAGATTCGTGATCCGCAGGCGAACTGGTACACGCTGCCGTTCAGCGAACGCTCAAGGCTGATGGCAGAACATGCCACCAGCGGCATCGCGTTCGCAGGCAAGGTCTCGCAGCTGATTACGGCCTCGACAGGGCTGGACGACTGGGAATGGGGCGTCACGCTCTGGGCTCGCACCCCGCAGTACCTGAAAGACATCGTCTACACCATGCGGTTCGATACGGCGTCCGCGAAGTATGCCGGCTTCGGTCCGTTCTATACCAGCTACATCATGCCGCCTGCCGATGTACTGGAACACCTGCAATTGACGTGAGAATTACCTGCAGAAATTACGGAATCGCGAACCCGCAAGCGTTGTCCAACGCTTGCGGGTTCGCGATTTTCTTGCGCAACAGTTCGCCTCAATCACACATTCTGCGTTGCCCAGTAGCCTCCGCGCGTGTGATCAAACTGGATCTCACGCCCGCGGACCCGGTCATCAATCTGGCCATCCTGAAACACCGTTTGCCCCAGAACCCACGTACGGACCGGCCAACCGGTTAGTGTGACGCCGTCCCACGGGGTCCAGCCGCTCTTCGTGACCTGATCCTGATGACGGACTTTGACCGACTTCTGCAGATCGACCAGGACCAGGTCTGCATCATATCCCTCAGCGATCCGGCCCTTGTTGACCAGATCCCACACGCGGGCCGGGGCGTCGCACATCCAGTGGACCACCTGCTCCAGCGTGCATTTTCCCTGATGCATGCTGTCGAGCATCAGCGCCAGCGAGTTCTCGACAGCCGGCAGCCCCGACGGAGATTTCGGGTACGGCTGCTGCTTTTCTTCCCATGTGTGCGGGGCATGATCAGTGGCGATCACCTGCAGGCGTCCGTCACGCAGGGCAGCCCACAGGGCGTCGTTATCGGCAGCCGTCTTGATCGACGGGTTCATCTGCACCAGTGACTTCAGTCGGGCATAATCATCGATATTAAACAGCAGGTGATGCGGACAGGCCTCGGCAGTGATCAGTCCCTGCGGGTCCGTCAGGAGTTCCGTCTCGGCACCGGTCGACACGTGTAACACATGGAACCGGTGATGATGACGGATTGCGAGGTCGATCGCTCGCTTCGTCGCGATGACCGCCGCGCGTTCATCACGAATCTTTGAGTGATCGGCGAAGTCCTGACCGCCGTTGAGGGCCGCAGCATTGGCACGGACGGTGGTCTCGTCTTCGCAGTGGGCGCAGATCGGCAGCGTGGTCTCTGCAAAAATCCTTTCCAGTGCGTCCTGACCATCCACCAGCAGGTCACCCGTGCTGGAACCGATGAAAATCTTGATGCCTGGCGTGCGTTTGGCGGCGATCAGTTCCGGCAAATTGTCCGGGGTCGCGCCAATGTAGAAGCCGTAGTTGACCAGACATTTTTCCGACGCCAGCGCCAGCTTGTCGTGCAGTCGCTCGACTGTGATCGTGTTCGGTTTGGTATTCGGCATCTCCAGGAAACTGGTGACGCCGCCCTTGGCGCAGGCCCGGGTCGCGGTCCGCAAGTCTTCCTTGTGCGTCAGTCCGGGTTCGCGGAAATGGACCTGGTCATCGATGACGCCTGGCAGCAGATGCAATCCGGTGGCGTCGACAATTTCGTCGCTCGCAGCCGTCGCCGGAGGATCGATCGCCAGAATCCTGTCATTTTCGATCAGCACATCGGCCTGTAGCAGACCGGTGGGCAGGACACAGGTGGCGCCCCGAATTCGTGTGCGCATGAAGTGGTCTTTCTGAGAAACAAATCCGGGTTCGTCAACTTCATCCAGTTCCGTGACCGGGATGCCACAGATGACCTGGTGAAACACCCACCGCAGCCCTCAGTCGACACGACCGGATTGTTATCCCGGCCGGAGCAGAGGGTGGTTGAGTGGGTGACAAGTCTGGCAGGAATCACTGGAATTGACAATTGGACGGCAGCGAAGACCAGGACTGGCGACCGGACGCAACTGGCAAGATCGCAGGCGCTGCCAGCGCTGTCGCCGGTTTTGCGGTCACGATCCCGGGAACGACTCAATCTGAGTCCGCAGGCAGATCCAGCACGGAGATCATCGCGCGGGCAGCCCAGCGCTGGAATACGCCCGGTGCCGCAACGCTCTGCGAATTGCTGCGGCACAGTACCGGTCGCCGCGAGCGAAACACGGCCCCGGAAATCATGATTAGAGCCTGAACAACCACAGGCCCGCCTATCGTTGATGCCATTGCTGCGGTTGAAGGTTACTTGCCTGATGCCACTCGCGGATAAGTTCGGGGGAGTATGACCTCAATCAGACAAACAGTTCCTCGATGGGCGTGGGATCACTCACCAGATGTGACGGTCGGCCTTGAGGCGTGTAGAGCATCAGGTCAGGATCTATGCCCAGCTTCTTGTAGATCGACGAGACGAAATTCTCCGGGGACAGCACGCGATCGACGGCAGAATAGCCCTGACGATCGGTCGCACCCAGCACGAGTCCGCCGGGAATGCCGGCACCCGCCATCAGAACCGACATCGCGCTCGACCAGTGATCGCGACCGCCGTCCTTGTTGATTTTCGGTGTGCGGCCGAATACGCCCAGCACCACCACCAGCGTGGAAGCGAGGAGCCCG
>VFQN01003551.1_pt1 | contig 22073 bp, 35 predicted proteins | sample 3512371 | NCBI WGS metagenome assembly VFQN01 (sample SAMN10412370, study PRJNA504923) | tailings metagenome | isolation source: Replicate 2 from Balatoc abandoned mine | place: Philippines: Itogon, Benguet | collected 2017-08-28
GAGAAGGCTGGGCGGGGGTTGGGAGGGAGGGGGGCGAGAGGGGGGTGTCGGTGATGTCGCGTGAGCCCGGGGGGAGGTGTGGCGGCGGGGGCCGGGGGGAGGGGGGCACGGCCAGGCCGAGTGGGGAGGGCGTGACAGGGGGAGAGAGTGACGACGTGGGGCGGATGCCAGCGGGGGGCCGGGACGGTGGTGGGGTTGTGGAAGGTGGGTGTGGAGGTGAGGCAGGAGGAGACGGGGGGCTGGGGGGTGGAGACGGAGGTAGGGGCGGCTGGGGGTGTGGGGGAGGGTGTGCGGGGGGCCGCGGGGGCGATGTCGGGGGTAGCGGCGGGTGTGGCGGCGGAGCAGGGGGTAGGGGTGGGGACGGCGGGGGTGAGGGGCCCGCTGGGGGAAGAGGTGGACTAGGGTGTGGGGGTGGTGCAGGTGGGGATGGGGGGGACGGAGGAGGGTTGGGGTGCGAGGGCGGGCTAGGGGGAGGGCCAGGAGGGGCAGGTGGGAGAGGGGGCAGGAGTGGGGGTGGCGACGGGTGGGCTGGGGGGGGGGGGGGGGGGATGGAAGGCGCTGGAGGAGGAGGCACGGGCGGCCGGGGAGCAGAGGGCGAAGGGGGCAGGGGTGGGGCTGGCTGCGGAGGAGGGGCGGGTGGAGAGGGTGAGGGGGGAGGCGGGGACGGCAGCAGGGGCTGCGGCGGCGGGGGTGAGGGCGGGAGGGGGCTGAAGGGAGGCGGTTGAGAGGGCGAGGGCGGTGGATCAGGGGAGGGCGGCTGGGGGCTTTGGGGTGGTGGGTGCGCGGGGGGAGGCGGCGGCGGGGATGTGGTCAGAAGCGGCGAGAGCGGTGGTGGCGGGGATGGGGAGCTGGGGGGCGGCGGCCGCAGTGGCGGCGGCGGCGAGGCGGTGACCCCCGGTGGTGGCGGCGGCGGCGGGTAGTCCAGGTCGGTGCATGTGACGTAGCTGTTGTCGGGTGGGCAGGTGGTGGCCACGTTGAAGATGAGCATGAGGTTGGCGTTGAGCCGCTCGTCCAGCGTGAAGGGAGGGCAGTCGCGGTACACCGCCAGCTGGTACAGCTTGGCGTTGATGCCCTCGCCGCAGGGGGGGCAGGAGATGACGATGTCGCAGGGGGCGGTGGTGCTGGGGTACTGCACCACGCACACCAGCGCAAGGGTGGGGTCCAGCTGCAGGGTGGGGCAGAAGGAGGGTAGGGTGGAGGGGCTGAGGTAGAAGGGGCCCAGGGCCTGGGCGGCGGCGGGCGGAGGGAGGAGGGAGAGGGAGGTGGTGAGCAGCAGCAGGAGGAGGCGGAGGAGCGCGGTGGGGGTGGAGGCGGGGAGGTAGGTCCGTGTTCGGTGGATCAGGGGCTTGATGGGGTCATGGGCGCAGCTGCGGCTGCTGCCGCGTTCGTAACGGCTTGTCCCGCTCGGCGCCGTGGCGGCTGCGGCCACGGAAGGCGGCAGCGGGGCGGGCTGGTCCGCGTGCGGCCGCGTGTGGGTGTGCTGGTGGCTGTGGCGGCAGTGCGCTTGCGGGTCACCGCAAGCAGTGGCGCTTCCGGTGGCGTCGGCGGGGTGATGTGTGCAGGGGGGCCCGTGCTGCAGCTGGCCTGGCGGCCCTGGCGGCCGTATGGCGGGGTGCGGGGCGCTGGCGGGCGCTGCGCCAGTCCACGGCGTCCGCTCACTCGGGGCCCAGGGTCCATGCGCCTGGGGAGGTCGCGGATGAGTACAGCCGTGGGGACCGGTAGTGCAGCAAGCCACCTCTCCTTGGCGGTGGTGCTGCTGCTGCTGCTGCTGCTCCGGCGCCAGGTGCCGCTCCGGTTGGGAAGCTGCTTGGGCTGGCTGTTGGGTGTGTGCCCAGCTGGGCTGCGCTGCTGTCGGGCGACGGGGCGGTGGTTGTAGGCTGGATGCAGGCAGCGCCTCCGCGTGGTCACATTGTAGTGGCCCACGCGTGCTGTCATGAAGTGCTAGAGGGTCCGTACGCTGCTGCCCCAGGAGGTGCCAGAATCCTTGCCCGGCTGGTAGCTCCGTGCTGCAGAGCCGCGGCCGGACAAGGTACCCTCGGCCCGCGGAGCCTGCCAGGCCCTCCCTGTCCGCGCCGTGTTGGTATTCCAAAGGGTACAGGCAGGCGCACGGCTCGGCTGCAGAGGCGCGGTCTGCCCTTTCTGGCGCGCCTGCACTGCTCGTGGCGCAGCAGTTGCCCGCACGTGCCGCCCTGCCCGGCGACGTCACGGTGTCCTGCCGCGTGAGCGACGCCGCGACCCCTTCATCTATTGCTTTGGTGTTTTTGACTTTCTGTACTGACAACGTTGCAAAGCAGGTGCCTGCTTCCCGTCGTTGGCCCATGGCGGGGTGCGCCCGCCTTTCAGCGGGCCAGGGTTCTTCGCAGATATCCATCCAGCCTGCCTCTTAGCAAGGCATGTATCCTGAAATGCAAAGTGAGGAGGCAATTGTGTTGCAGGAGTGCGGCAATCCTTGCGGGCAAGCTGAGCCTTGCGAGGAGACCCAGAATGATAAAGAAGGACTAGGCAGAACGCCAAGCGAATTACGCATGTACTTCATTAGCATTTGATGGCCTGTCCTTGTCGCGCCCTCAAGCCTTCGCTCCCAAACGTCTACCTGCTGCACAAGCTACGGGTGATTCTCACGTTCTCCTGTGACGACGGCCGTCATCAAAATGTCCAATGAGCATTAAATCTATTAATCACGTTGCGGCGTCGACAGTCGCGGCGGGCTGAATGTGCAGAAAGGCCGTCGCTCTTCGTCCTGGTTGACCAGGCCGGCAGCTCCCTAGGGCCTATCGCACGTCCTCAATTATAGTAGTAGTCATACGTCGTCTTCAAACGGAAAAACAGCTCTTCCTGGCTTTGACTGGAGCTTTTCACAGCCGGTGTGCGACGATCTTCCGTGGGCAGTTGTTGCATAATAGCGTGTAACAGTAAAAGAGCTTTGTGGCGCATGGTCAGTTGGTCACGGAGCGCAGGAGGCTGGGCGCGGAGCGTCCCCGACTCGTTGGTCGTTTCCGTTACGAACCGCTTTCCACCAATTCCCGCCACGCCTTGCCAATGAATTAACGTTGAGATAACATACAGTAGGTTGAAGCTCACGCGCGATGCAGGTCATGGGTGTTGCATCCTTGCCGTGGGCCCGCGCGGCCAGCGCGTCTTCCGCTGTTCCTAGATCACAACGTCTTGTGGTCGCAAGCCGGCCATCGATCCGCAAACCATCCGTCAGGACACAGGGCTTGGCTGGTCACAACCCATCCTCGCTTCCGTTGCCTTCTTGCCATGCCGGGCAGCAGCCGACGCCTTCAGGGCAGGAGCGCCAAACAGCAACTCATCCACAGACAGCATCACCTTCTCCAGCAGCGGTCGACTTCCTTCGGCCGGCACTACGCGTGGCCTGCGCGGGCGCCTTCGCCTTGTGCCTGGGCTTCCTGCTGCCCGGGGCAGCTTCCGCTGGAGAGGTCGCGGCGGGGGCAGGAGCAAGCAGCAACCCCGTAGCAGGCAAGCTCGGGGTAATCTGCACCCCATGCACTCGCAGAGCTGCACAATGTGTGGTGCTGTTTGCTGCTCCCCGCGGCACCTGCCAGCTTGTCCCCCTGCAAGGCCGTGACGTGTGAGCGGCACGGAACGTGGGAGCTCCGTCTCCTTGAGCCCTGCAGCATCCATACCCACACGGATACTGGCCCTAACCCAAATTAGCTACAACCTTACCATCACAAAAGTCCTGCTGTATGCACTAATCACGAGGACCACAGCAGCGAACCTGCTCCCGCCCAAACCCAGTTAATAGTACCTTCTCCCCCCCCCCCACACTCCCTGCAACTCTTCCCCCCCTTCCCCAGGCCTGGTGTCGTTCATCCTGCACCTGGACAAGCACCTTGCCGCCCTCATCCAGCAGCACGGCCCCACTAGTGTGTACGGCCTGCTGTTCGCCATCGTGTTTGCGGAGACGGGGCTGGTGCTGACCCCCTTCCTGCCGGGGGACAGCCTGCTGTTCGCGGCGGGGGCATTTGCGGGTGTGTGGGCCACGGGGTGGGGGTGCGGGCAATGTTAACAGTAGGGGTAGGAGGGGGGGCCGGACTGAAAGGAACGGGTGGGGGGGAGTGGGAAAGGGGTTGCCAGGGGCCGGGGTATAGCCGCTGTTCGCGGCGGGGGCAGTCGCGGGTGGGCGGGGGCAGGTGGACGGAAGTGACCGCACAGCAGGATTAACCCGTACATGGGAGAGATAGGCGTTACGTTGGCGTTGGGGCTGAGTGACTGGGGACACAGCGCAGGGCAGGGCTGCTGGGCGTATGCGGGAGGGTGCTGATGCATGATGCACGAAGGTTGCTCTGCAGCCTTGTCCTGCACCAAGCACGCCTTTTGTGGGGGAAGGGTGATACGGTTCCGGTGCTGCTGCATGCACTCCTAACCCCAACCAACGCCACCACACGTGCCAATGAGCTTCCGTGTTTATGATGGTTTTGATGTGTGCTACCATCATCACATGGCCCTTTCCTCGCAAACATGCCCCCCGTCCATTAGTAGCTTTCCCCCCCTTCATATCCCCGCCCCCATCCGCCCCAGGCATGGGCCAGCTGGACGTAGCCATCCTCAGCGCCGTGTTCATCGTGGCCGCCATCATTGGGGATGCAGTCAACTATGCAGTGGGTGGGTGCGGGGTATCCGCAGAGCGGATGGGCGGTGGGGGACGGGTGCCCTTGTTCACGTGTACCCCTTGCTCGGGTGCGGGTCAGGGCCCGGGGGCCTGCCATCATTGGGGACGTAGTCAACTACGCAGTGGGTGGGTCGAGGTTGACTGGCTGACGGGGAATCGCAAAGCGGGTGTGGGCGTGGGGCCAGTCGGGCTGCCGTGCATCGATGACGAGTAACGTATGTAGGCGTGGGTGTGGGTGTGGGTGTGGGTGTGGGTGGATGGGCTGGGGTGCTCATTGTTTAGTGGACGTGGGTCACGGGCGAGGGCACACTGAAGAAAGCTGGGAGGGCACTTGAGGCGGATGTGGGCTAGGATCATCCCTCGTGTGTCCACATGTGGGCAAGCCACGTCCCGGTGTGCCAGGCTATCAGGTTTGGGTTTGATTGGAATTCGCGCTCGCTTTGGGTTGGAGACCCAGGTTGCGGAAGGAACGTGACAGCGGTGGGGGTGCGGGCGTAAGGCGATGGCTTAGACAGTCGCACAGTTTAACAGATGGATTGTAGGGCGAAGGAGTGTTCGAGTGCGCGGGCTCGGTGCGGTTTGCACACGCACCACGCCTACGTAAGCCCGTCCTAACCGCCCGCTTGCCTGCACTCTTTCCTGCCGGCCGCCCTTAACCGGCCGGCCGCCGCCGCAACATACGCACCCGACCGTTCGCGTGTCCACGTGTGCTGACCGCCCGCGCGCCGGCCTGCCGGTCCGCCCACCCCTACCCCGCCCCTACACTGCCTTGCCCCTGCAGGCGCCAAGGTGGGCAAGGCGGCGGTGTCGCGGGGCATCGTGAGCCCTGACCACATCAAGAAGACGGAGAAGTTCTACGACAAGTGGGTACTGTAGGGGGCCGCCGGGGACCTTGGGGTGGAGTGACTTGATCCTCTTGCGACGGACGTCCAACAACTCTTCGTCCCTTGCAGTACGTCCCCGGCTCCACACGCTGGTGTAGCGCGCGGGTAACCAGCTTGCGTTTATACTGCCCTACACGGCCCCCCTTCCGCGCCTCATGCCCATTTTGCTCCACATGCACGTGCGTGCAGGTACGGCGGCAAGACGGTGGTGCTGGCGCGCTTCGTGCCCATCGTCCGCACCTTCGCGCCCTTCGTGGCGGGCATCGGCAGCATGCCGTACGGCAGGTGGGCGTACGGCGTGGCACGGCGCCGTACGGCAACTGCTGTGAGCGTGGGGTGCACCGTGGGAGACCGGCCTGGCTGCGCGAGGGGCGTGGTGGTGGCTGCGGCGATGCCATCCCACGCAAGGATTGCGCGGCAAAAGGTCGAAAAGGAGGTCTCCGTCTGTGCGTCAGCGTTAGTTGCTGCTATGCGTCGGTGTATCGAAAGGGTGCCTGGTATCACGCAAGAGACGCACCCCGTCGCGCCCTGCGTTTGTGGGCGTGCGTCCATCGACGTTTGCCCGCTGCAGCTCATTACCGTATCATCAGCTGTTGACGGAAAGCTTATTGTGATTGCCTGTTGGTGCGTGTCCCGCCAGGTTTGCGGCCTACAACGTGGGCGGTGCGCTGCTGTGGACCTTCCTGTTTGTGGGTGAGCATGCCGCTACCGCGCGGCGACATTGCTTATGTTTGGCAGGTTTTCGGTGTATTCAAGAACAGGTATCCGGGAGAACGCTGGAGAACTCGCGCTCTGGCACTCCCAGCACCTCACGGCTCCTCCTCAGCAGTCCCCGCCGCTGCCGCTTAGGCCTCGCCAGACCCGGCCCTGGCTTCCTACCGCCCTCTTCCCCTGCCCACTTTCCCGATCCCCATTCACGTGACCCCCCCATTGTATTAGACGCTCCCTCCTGTCCGCTGTGAAGGGCGAAACTCCTTACCACCTGCACCCCGTGCTTCCCTGGTTGTCCCCCAGTCCTTCGCTTCTTCCCGTCCCTCTCCAGATTCTTTGCCCCTGCCCGTCCCCCGCACCTGCCCCAGCCCGCACGGACCCCCTCCGTCGTGCACCTGCGCACGTGCCCTTCACGTGGGTCTGCCTGGCCTCCAACCCGCATCTGCCCCCGCCCGTGCCTGCTCTCGAGCACCAGCACATAGGACCCTGGCCTTCCCCCCAACGCCAGGCCAGAAGTCCTCTGTTATTTACAAAACAATGTTCGCAACATCTTCAGGTGACCATGTGCCCATGTCCTATCCTTACTTGCACGCAGGCGCCGGCTTCTTCTTCGGCAACCTGCCCTTCGTGCGCAAGAACTTCACGCTGGTGGTGCTGGGCATCGTGGCGGTGTCGGTGGTGCCCGTGGTGTATGAGCTGCTGGCGGCGCGGGCGGAGGCCAAGGCGGAGGCGGAGGGCAAGGGCAAGGGCGGGGGAGAGGGCGGCAACGGCGGCGGTAGCGGCGGCAAGCCCAACTTCGCGTAGCGGTGTGGTGTGGTGTGGTGTGGATGCAAGAAGAACAGGCCTGCGGGCGGGGCTGCGTGTGAGGTTTGCGAGCCTGTGAGCGTGGCTTGACTGGTGTGCATACGTGCATTGCGGTGGGGGTGGGGCACCATGGCCGGAGCGTGCATCCAGGTGCGCCCAGAGCTCGCAGGGAAGTCTAGTAAGGCAAGGACTTTGTTAAGTTATTGGCGCATGGTGCTGTAAGCAGGCAGGGAAAGTTTGACCGCTTGCCGGAGCAGGGGTCGGACTGTACGCTGTAGTCCTTGGGCATTGCGCCGTTGCAGGGGCGGTGGCGGAGTTGTTAGTGTTGTTGTAATGTTGTCGACGCAAGGGCGATGTGGATGCTTTTGCTATTTCGGCTAATTGCTTTACGGTTAGGCCAGGTTGAGCACGTTTGTGTCTTTCACGCGTGTATCCCGGTATCTGGAAAACCCGAGGATCTGACTCGCCCAGGCGTTCAAGCTCAGTTCAGCGGTAAACGGTGAGCAGACCCCCTGTGACCCCTCGTGCGCCTTGTGTCAGCGCCTTGTGTTAGTGCCTCTAATTGTGTTCGTGCGCCATTAAGGCGGGGCCTCGGATGTCACTGCCAGAGGCATCCGCATGTACCGTAGTTCACTGTGACAACCGCATGTGAGGCTGGTGGAAATGGCGCCAACATCTGTTTCTGTCCATGCCGGAAGGCAGTTGGATACTTGCATAAGTGTTAGGCGCCCCTGCGGCGACGTGCAGTTGACATCCTCCAACGCTGGCATAACAAAGGGAGCGGAGCCGAGAGGCGGCGTGCAGAGTAAGGGGAGGCATTGGTGGGGGTGGACGTGAGGGCAGGTCGCAGGGGTCGGGGGTCGTGGCAGGGGAGGGTTGGAGGGGAGCTCCCCTGGTGCCGGACGTGGACGTGGAGAAGCCGCCAGCCCGAAGCGATGAAGGGATCATGGAGTATAGAAGAAGCATGTGGGAAAGCCGTGCAGCAGTGGAAGCCTGAAACCCTCACCACGCCTCTTCCCGCCTTCTGTGATGATATCTTGCCGAACAAAAACTGCAGCCCCTTGCGTCGCATTACACCCGCATCTGCTTATACTTTGTGATCGGATATTGTCTGGAGGTTATTGAAGGTTACAAAGCACTATGGCATCTGCTCTGGTCGTCAGGCTCGTCCTTGAGCTGCTGGACGTTCATGACAGGGCTCTGAACGGGCGCTTGACCTGCAAGGATGCGTCCGAGTTCCTCCGTCAGCCTCGCCACTGCACGGTGCAGCTCAGCCAGCCGCTGTCCCCTTCCGCGAGTGACGCAGCGTGGCAACCGCACCTGCGGCGGGCCTTCCGCGGCCTGACGTTCCGCGCTAAAGGCAATTTGCTCACAACCGCTGCTGCAAGCGGCAGCGAGGCCAACCTAGAACTGGTCTGGGGCCTGCTACGGCCGTGCCTGTTCCCGGAGCTGTTGATGCACGGCTTGGGGCGCAGACGCCGGTGCGGCCGCCATCGCAGCCGGCCGTGTCCACCTGCTGCCGTGGCTGGTTCGCAACTGCTGCCCACTGGACCCAGAAGCAACGCTCCAGGCAGCAGCCAAACACTGCGACCTGAAGGGCATGCAGCAGGTGTGGCAGTTGATGGGCCGAGGACGGAACCGACTAGACGACATGTTGCACCTCGACGCCATGGCCGTATCAGCTGCGTATTCGGACGTGACGGCCATTGCGAAGCTGTCGTGGCTACTGTCGACCGGGGAGGGCGCCGGGACCCACCAGCAGCTGCACCAGCATGAGGGGCAGCTGCAGCTGCTGCACACGGCTGCCCCCGGCGCCGCTGCGAGCGGCAGCCTGCCTGTGCTGCAGTGGCTGCACGCGCGTGGTGCGACAGGGCCCGGGCTCAAGTGGCCCCACACGCTTGTTGCGGCGCTACAGCAGGGGCATGTGGCGGCGGTGGACTGGCTGGTGGATGTCGTGGGCTGCCCCCTGCCGCAGCTGGGGCTGCAGTGGGGGCAGTGGGGTCTGGGCTTCGTGTGGCGTAACGCAGGCTTGAGTGGCAGCATGGGGCCCGTCCGGTGGCTGCTGGGTCGCGGAGTGCCGGCGCATCAGGGGGCCGTCAGGGGGGCGGCGCAGGCGGGGAACCTGGAGGCAGTGAAGTTCCTGCACGCAAGCTGTGGCCTGCGGCTAACCCCGTCAGTGTTTTCGGGCGCGGCTGGCTCGCGTAGCATGCCCATTGTCACGTGGCTGCTGCAGGCGGGGTGTCCCATGGACCCGTGGGCGTACTGTGGCGCAGCGGCGCAGGGCGATGTCGACATGGTACTGTGGCTGGCGCAGGTGGCGAGGTGCCCCTGGATCGAGAAGACGCTGTCTAACGCTGTTGACTTCTGGCCAAGGGGCGCAGCCAGCACCTCACAATTGCTGCCGACTGTGCGTGCTCTGGTGGAGGCGGGCTGCCCCCTGGGCGCTGGGATGGAGGCCGGGGGCGTGCAGGGGCTTGGGTCGGCCGCCTTGGACGCGGCTGTCCGCCGCGGCGACCTGCCCCTGGCACGCTACCTGCACGAGGAGTGCGGGGTGGGGTTCGGGACCGAGACGATGGTGCAGGCGGCTGCAGGCGGCTGCGAGGCAGTGCTGGAGTGGCTGGTGGAGGCAGGCTGCGGGCTGGGCACGGGGTACCCGTACATGAGAGCAGCAGAGCATGGCGACCTGGCCACGATGGGCTGTCTGTGCCGCCTTGGGGTGCCGCTTGGGGGTGCGGGGTGGTGGAGGAAGCTGGACGTCAACCTGGTCCCTCTGGCGGCGGTGGAGTGGCTGGTGGAGCGGGGTGCACCGTGGGATGACGAGGCGGCGAGGAAGCTTGTTGCGAAGGCGGAGCGCTTTTTCCGTCCTCGTGGTGAAGAGTTGGTGTCGTGGCTCAAAGCCCGCGTGGCTGAGCGTGGCTGAGCGCCCACCAGCAGAGCGGACTGCGCAACCGCTGAGCTGTTGCTGACTAACATTATGCGCAAATACCGTACTTCTCCTGGCATGCGCTTAGGTCTGGGGGCACGTGATGTATTGGTGTACGACAACGTGTTGTGGGCACCGCGCCGCGCGGCCTGGCGGCGCTCCTGGAAGGCAGGCGCATGGGTTGAGGTGATTAGAGGAGGAAGGGCTGCGAAAACGCCTGTGGGTTGGGGCCATGCTGATTCACTGAAGGGGCGACGGAGGGTATCAGAACATACCAGTCTTTGGTTTTCACCAGCGTGTGTGGGGGCAGGTGGAGCAAGGCTTTTGCACAGCAAGGGGAAGTTGCGCATGCGCAAAATGCTCGCAACTAATCCGTGTGTTGTCGTTTGCAGCTCATGTTTAGAGGCAGCGGCAGATTACTTGCATGGTGGTTGCGTGTGTTGATGTGATAGGTCCATGAGGCAACTTGCATACTCGGTTGCCGGGTCTTACTACCTCAGGCTCTCCGCCACAAAGCGGTCACACTCATACAATACCACTTGGTACTTGCACGAGCGAAACCATTCACAGGGGCAGGACAGGACTATTGCGTGTAACGGCTGGAGGGCAGACTGGTGACACAAACACGCACGCAGGGCTGTTGAGTATCGCTAGAGAGGAACTTGCGGAGCTGTGGCACGGCGATCTGGATGTTGACAGAAGCACACGGCACAGCCGAATTAGGTGCAGTACCGTCACCGGTGCACCAGGAAATGGAGACAGACGCACACGGGTAAGTTCGTTTGCCAGTGTGTACCACGTCGACTCAACACTGCCCCAGCGCACTGCGGGTGCCGTGTGTACAGGTACGGTATGTTGTGCGTCCCGCCGCAACCGTCCAACAGAGTGGGCCAAGGTGGGTGTGGACCCCGCGCGTGTGCAGCCATCTTCTGGGCCCAGATGCTTTATTGTTCCATCAATTACGTGGGCAGGTGCAGTGGTGCACAGCCGCTGGGCGAGGTGTGCAATCCACGTGCGGTTCGGGCGGTCCAGCCTTGTGGATGGTCGCAGCACGCACACCGGTGGTTTGGGGAACCCCGAGGAGATATTAGCTCGCGTGTTCTATGAAGGGTTCCCAAAGCGAGTAGGAATATTATGCATGCTTTTCAGTCAGGTCCTCGGTTGTATGGTTTCCATCCTTACGAGAAAATGCAGGAATTGCGAGAAGGTCCCGTATTTCGCAGTACTGGGAACACTTTGGTGACAGCTATCTGCACTCCGCGGGCCAAACCTGCTATGCAGATAGAACTACATGAGGGTGGATGGGGCCGCCTGCCTGCCTTTGCGGCAGGGGCGAAAGATTACCAACTGCAGGCGCGGCTTTTCAGCAGGGACTGCCAGCCATGTTGCATATGATTACACTGTTCGCGCTTTTAACCATACATACAAAAGGTAATGCGCGGCAGAGCGGAGCGTTTGCACCGTGCGCGATGAGCTTCACAACCGAGTACATTTGTCCCTGAACGCGCAGGCCAGCAACCATATACCTATAGGTACTCAAACAAAACGTATGCCTTACATACTCGGCGCGTGGGCTTCATGGAGGCGGTCGCGGTCTGCGAGAGCGCGCCGGGGCTGAACGACTCTTCTTCCGGGTCAATGCTCTCAGCGAGCGAGCTCATTGTACACCTTGCAAGCATTGCAGCTGTTGATACGACACTGGATCAGGTATGAAGCACAGGTTGCGGGCTCCTCTGTCCACCTGTGTTAATACAGACGCACGTGCACCTGCCAAAGCCGCTGGGCGGCAGGGTCTGCAGCAGACAGGGGAGGGGATTCTTTTGTCGCTTGGTAGCGCCCGTCTGCCCTCAACAACTGATTACAGCACGTTGCTACACAGGTGCTTGCACCTTCACAAGATCCGCTGGGCGCAGTATTAAGGAACGCCGCATGTCAGCATTGCCCCTGTAGCCGTCCTGTGCCTTGCAAGCACCCCTGGCCCCATGGTACCTGGTTATAGCTAGTACACTTACCATGCACGACCTGAATGGTTGCATTGCAGACCACTGCTAACCAAGCCTTCGCCGCCCCTTTTCCGCCCTTGCTCCATCCATGCGACATGCTGTCGGTGCTGTCCCACAGCGCCTGTCCTCCCTGCTGTCCGCCTCCGGCTCCTCCGGATCCGGCTCCGCTTCCCCGCCTCTCCCCGTCCCGGACGGGTGGCAGCTGTGGGGCTGGGACCCCCGCCGCGGCTGCCGCGCGCTGCGCCGCAGCTCCGAGCACCAGTCGGGCGCATGGCAGGGCAGCTGGGCACTCACCAGCGACGTGCCATGCAGCTGGGGGCTGGCGTTCGTGTGCACGGAGGCAACAGCTGAGGGAGGAGGAGATGGCGGTCAGGGGACGTCCTCTTCGGCCTGGTACAGGCGTTGGTTGGAGGCCTCCGCCTCGCAGCCCAGCCCCTACCGCCTGGGGCCCGGGGCGAGTGGGCTGCGGCTGGTCAGCAGCGGCGCCCTGCTCACGCCGCCCTGCCACCCCTGCATGCCGTGCGCCATGGTGCCGCCCAACACGGACATCACGCGCTGCTTTGACTACTACGGTTGGGATTGGTACGACAGGCCGGTGGTTAGCTTCAACGACTCGGAGCTGTTTTGGCAGCAAGGCCCCATCACGTCCATGCTAGTCAGGTGGGGGCGGGTGGGTTGCGTGAGGGGGGCGAGGGGCCAGCAGCTACAAGACTGCACGGCAGTGCACGGCTTCGGAGAACAGCATGACGTAGGCAGGGTGGCTGAGCTGGAAGGGGTCCAGGCCTGTGCATCACTGGGCGTTCATGGTCAAGGGAGGGTGCACCCGAATGGGCAGTTGCATGGAACATAAAAATTGGTGAACGTGTGTTGTAGTAGGGGCCGGAAAGGAGGTCCTACAGGTGCCACTAGGAGGCACGCGTTATTGTGTGTCTCGCATGGCCGAAGTTCATGCATGTTGGATGTCCGCAACCCCAACAAGAGTCAGTTCCGCACAGAACTCGCTGAGACTGGCCAGTACACCGTGTCCGCAGGTCCGCCGACTTCCCTTGGCTGCGGCCCTTCCGTGAGGCCGACCCCGTGGACCCATGGGCCCTGTACCGCAGCTGGTCGGCCTTCCAGTTCCCCTTCAACAAATTCGTGGAAGATATCTTGCAGGGAGGTGCGTAGGGATGCAGTTGCGGAGTAACGGTGCGTGTGGAGGGGTAGGCGAGCCGCGGGTGCTTTGCGGGAGGTAGCCAGCAGGTCGCAGGGTGCTCCACAGCTTACGTGGGCATTCACAGGGTGCCTCCGCCAAGCCCGCTGACCTCCTTGGCACCAGGTTTGACGTGGGAGTACTACAACACTGGAGCAGCGTACGACTACATCGTGACCGTACAGGTACAGCCAAATGACAATATCCACGCCGCCTGCTAGCAAATGGGCGCCTTGTGCGCTGTAAGCCCTGCCATGACTGCAGCTGTCCCGTCCGCGACCGTGTCTGGTGGAGTGATGCAATGGGACGCATGCTTGGCAAAGAAGCCTTGGTCGCTGCGATTGCGCTGGTATGGTCGGCGTCAAGCGTTGTACCAGACGTCTTTGGGCTTGCCTGGGACTTCGCTTTGACCGAAGCGCTTGCGCTCACTGCCTTCGCACGCCGGTCTTGGGTACGCTGTAATGCATGTAAGGACGTGCGCCTTGCACCCACACTGTGTTCCTGCTGGTGACGAAGCCGCCGATGCGCCTTTGCAGGCCTGCTTTGGGTACGAGCAGCTGCAGGGCATTACCCTCGTCACGCGGTCAGGGCGGCAGTACCGCTACGGCTCCAGCCGCTGCATATACTGGTTCAGGTGGGCGGGCTGGGAGCCGAACATGGGCACCTCGGTACTGCCGGATTGCACTCCTTGCTGTTTGTTGAAGAATGGGACTTGTGCCTAGCTACACAGCGGTGTCGTGATGGCCTGAGCACGACGTGCACGTATGCGCACGTGTGCAGGGAGGACGCGCCGCCCGGGGGCTACCTGGCGGGCTTCGCGGGGTCCTACCGCGACTCGTACCCCGGACTGCACCTGCAGATGGCCCGCTACTCGCTGATACTGCAGCAGCGGGGCACAGAGATGTACACCGAATTTAGCCCAGCCGTCAACTACATTCACGAGGTGCGCAGGGGGCGACATACTTCAGGGATCACCGGCTCAGCAGTGGTGGAAGCAGCGGCTTGACATCACGCGCGTGACCTTTCCCGGTGTAAAACAGACGGACAGGGCAGCTTCACAGCGTTGGGTCCACTGCCGGTGATAATTGAACACGTGGCAACCACACGTCACGTCTGACTCCACCGCTTGTCCGCCCGCTTGTCACTCCTCCAATCGCCGTGCAGCTGCAGCTGCTGTGGGCCGCCCCAGAGGGCAGCGGACCGCCAACCTCCATCGTCCAGACCCCCGATCAGCGTGGGGTGCCGCCACCCTGCCCCCTTGCCCGGCAGCTGGCCTCCAACTACTCCCAGACCTACTACCCCCAGTGCGGACCCGCCTCAGGCCTGGTGTGCGCCAGTGACACGTGCTGCGGCAGGAACGAGCTGTCCTCCCCTATCGGTGCACCTGCGGCCTTCCTACGTCAGTGCGGCAACGCACGGCCGCAATGCCAGGTATGGCTCCCCTTTAGTTGACGGCGAGGCGTGCAGGCGACCCGTACGCTCTTACGTGGCTAGGCCAGTAGCTCCCCTTGTGGTATGCGTGAAGGTGCTGTCCAGGCTGGCCATTAGTATGCGTGAAGGTAGACGTGAGTACACACGCCGTCTTGGCAGAGCCGCAGCGCCCCCAGCACACACACCGGCAGCTGCCGACAGAGGCCAAGGCAGATGGTGCCTGGTCACCTGTGCGGCCCATGCCAGAACACCGCCCCTGGACGTAGATGCGCGCTGCCAGTACGACCCACTCGAATTTCTTTTGCACTGCCACCGCACCCTCCAGTCCTGCTCCGTTGGCTACGGGCTGTGCGGGGCCCAGCCCGACAGCCGCAAGCTGCTGCTCCTCCCCGACGCCTCAGCCCCATGGCCCCCACCGTCACCCGCGCCGGGGTCAAGGCCCCTGCCCCTGCCCTTCGGCGCTGCCGCCGGGGGCCTGCTGTTCCACGACCCTGCCGTACGGCTGCCGTACACGGCTGCGCTGTCGTACTGCTCGGCCAGCAGCTACATGGGGCTGGCGTGGTCGCTGGCCGCTGTGGAGGATGTGCTGGCGGTGACGGCGTCGCGGGAGCTGCGGGAGGCCACCGTGGCGATGCTGGCGGGTGGGGCACGGGTGGCGGGTGGGGCACGGGGAGGCATGGAGCAAGGAACAGGGTTCTTGCACATAAAACCCGCACAAAGAAGAGCTGGGGAGGGTGTTGCTCCATTGGCGTTTAGCAGTTGGAAACGACAGACAGGAAAACCCAAGGCAGACGCAACTTCCAAAACGTCTCACGACTTCATATGCATGGTTCATGACACCTGGGCGGTGTGAGCTGGGAATGTGAGGTAGCGTGAGCGCTCACCTCGTCCGGCCCCTTTGTCACGCCTCTCCATTGATGCCTTACCAAAGCAAAGTCCCAAAGTCCCAGTGCTGATCAACAGTCGTTCTGCTTTGCAGGTGGCGTTTGGGTGAAAGCGGACCCGGGGGCTGCTGCAGCCCAGCCAAAAGGCAACGACAGCTGCTTAATCGCAGTGTACGGCGTACAGGTGTCAGCAACAAAGTACATCGCCCCGCACGCCTTTTATAATTCCACATGCTCCGCGCCAAGCATCTTCTTGTGCAAGGCGACCGTGGACCAGGACCGCAGCAGGGTGGTGACCGCCACCGCCGCTGGGGGCCGTGCCGAAATCCGCAGCAGACCCGGTGAGCCTCCCTTGTGCCTTCAAGCACTTCCCATCACCAGCCCGCCTAATCGCTGTGCTCCACCTGCTGCTAGTATTCGGTCCCTTGCATCCCTTGCTTTCCGCCCCCGGCGACCAGTGCCTTACCCGCTTCCCGTGCCCCAGGCCCCCACCTACTCACGCTGTCTTCGCTGCTGGGCGACGGGCCCTACGGGCCCACCTCCTGCCCCTTCGCCCTCGGCTGGGCTGCACCGCGTTCTGGCGCCTCGGCTGACGCAGGCGGAGCGGAGCTCGGTGCTGGGCAGGCTCCCAGCCCAGGCTGGACTGCAGACGGGCTCAACAACACAGCCGTCGTGCTCAACGAGACCATGCTGCTCTCCTCCATCAGCATCGCTTCTGCCCAATTCGCAGTCAACAGGTACACATGTAACCAAGGCTGTGCGGTGACATAGCAGCGAGGCTTTCTGGACTTGATGTAGGACGGATATACATGCACTTCGGGGAGGCTAACAAGCCTTTGATCGCTGCTCCCGATGCATATGTCGCCATGGTGCCAGGCGCCATCCCACCCCACGCTGTGCCTCCTTCCCTAGGTCCATTACCCAGATGGTGATGGAGCTTCCATCTGGTCTCAAGCTGGGCCGGTTCAGCATCATGGTGCACGACATCACAGGCGACGGCGGCAGCTCCACGGACGGCGGTGGTCCACAGGACGGGGAGCAGTCGGAGCACGTGGCAGGCACCGTGGAGCACGTGGCAGGCACGGCCAGCTCGGCCGCCGGCTGGCAGTCCCTGTCCCTGTCCCCCGGCGAGGCCGTGGTGGCGGTGAGCGGCTGCCACGGGGGCTTCGTGGAGCGGCTGGTGCTGCACACGGCCGCGGGGGGCTTGTGGGTGCCGCAGCCCTCCACCAACGCGCTGTGCACGATACCCTTTGTGGAGGCGGCGCCGCCGGGAGGGTACCTGGTGGGGGCGCAGGTGCGTGGGGCGGGGGCAGGGCAGCAGCGGCTGGCCCGGATGTTCGTTTGCGTCACTTGCATCGGGCTGTTGTGACCTACGGATGTACTGGCAGTTACTTCGCTGCGGCGTATGGAGTTGAACGGCCTCATCCGCTGCTGTCCGCACAGCCGCAGCCTGGCCGGTGCTATCGTGTCTGAGCTGACGCCGCATGATCTTTCTACGGAAAGAACTGGTTTCACACCGGTCATGTGTGCATGCTGAACTTGATGCCGCTGTATCTGCATGCAGGGCTATCTGGGCAGCATAGGCTTCGAGCAGCTGCAGCTGGTTTGGGCGCAGCCTGTGGGGGCCGCAGCCAACAGCACAGACGCGCCCGGGCTCGGGCAGCCGCATGTGCCGCTCATCGTGGCCCCGGATGGCGACCAGCAGAGCCGACACAGCAGTCACGGCGGCGCCCCGATCGGCCCCATAGCCGGGGGCGTGGCGGGCGGGCTCGGGGTGCTGCTGGCTCTGTTGGCGTGGGGCGCGTTTTCGCTGCGGCGGAGGCGGCGCGGCCAAGCTGGCATGGCGGGGCCAGCGTTGCACAAGGAAGCCGCGGCAGACGCGGAAGTGGGGCCTGCACCCCTAAGCACGGAGGCGTCAGTGGAGCCGTCGGCAGCCGGCCTGGGCCTAGGTGAGGCACTGTGCCTTCAGGCGGCTGTGGGGGCCTCATGGTTGTAGGTACACGGCAAGGCAACGGCACACTGGCTGTCACATGCCGCGACAGCTTGTTGTGGTGGTGCATTCGGTTCCCCGGGGCACGCCAGGTGCCTTGGTGGCCCGCACTTGGGCCAACGCCACTTGGCCGTTCGTGTTTGCGGGTTTGACTGCCAGCCCGGTGGCGCGAGCACCGGACTGCAACCAGCTGGCACCCGTATGTGCTGCACACCCAACGCGTGTTACCGCTGCTTACACAAACAGGGCCTGTGACTCCTGTGGCGCCTGACACCGACACGTGCTCCCCTTCCAGCGGGTCGGGCGGAGGGCTGCTGGCAGCGTGGGAGGCGGCCCTGCCTCCTGCACCGCCTGCACCGCCTGCACCGCTGGACCCGCAACCGCTGGAGGAGGAGGTCCGCTCCTACCTCAGGTGGGCAGAGCGTGCGTGCGCAATGTCGCAGGCCGTGCTGCTGGGTGTGTGTTCCGTAGGTGGTGGCACGCGCAGACGGCAGCTGCGTCGTCCCTTACGCACACGCTTTGCCCCTTACCCACTTTCGCTCACAGGTCCAGGGCCCGGCCGTACTCATGGCAGGAACACGCACTTTGCGACGCCTCAGCCTCGCCTCAAGGCAACAGGGATGCAGCGGAGGGCCAACACTCTCAGCACCCGCAGCGGGCAGGCAGCACGCGCAGCCTCCTGGCAGCAGACGATGACGCGGCAAACACGGTCCAAGGCACTGGGAAAGCTCAATTGCCAGACAGGCGGCCTTTCCCGCCCTTTGACCCAGACGGGGGAAACGCAAGAGGCAGCGGTGTGGAGGTGCAGCAGGGTGCTGGTGGTGGTGGTGGTGGTCAGGCGCTGGAGGCCTTGAGGCGGCAGGTGGCGGAGGCCGCCATGCAGCTGCAGGTGAGGGGGTCACTGGATGGGGCAAGGGTGTGGGCATGATGCCGTCCTGGCTCATGTTGGTTGATTTGTTTGTGACTAACAATGATAGGATTGATCCGAAATAAACTTTGCATGTAGCGACCCATGTGCGGGCCACAGGGGCTCCAGGGTTGGTGCGCATGGGTGGCCGGCAGTCCACATGCTTGGTAGCCATGCTGGACTGCCGGCCACCCATGCATGGCCAGTGCTTGGTAGCCATGCTGGACTGACGCAATAGCAGGACTGGTGGCGGCCCTGCTTCCGCGGGTGCAGTTCGGTCCGGCACAGGACGAAAGCAGCCTGGATGGGGGCAACCCATGCACGCAGCTAACCCACGCCCTGTGCACAACCTGTGCGGCAACCCTTAGCGTTTGCTTTAGGGGCGAACTTCTCCCCTGTTTCACTTGCTCACGTCTGTGCACACTTCGCGGTGAATGCGTCCCACACAGGGCACCAGCACGGCGGCGGGCTCCCTAGGGCCCGGCGGCAACGCTGCCCCTCCACCGCTGCGGCTCATGGAGCAGCTGGGCCGGGGCTCCTTCGGAGTGGTGCACCTGGGTGCGTGGCGACGCAGTTGCGGGGTAACAATAGCACAACGGCACGCTGGGGTGCACCGTGCACGTTGGTGCATGCATGGGGGACGGGGAGATGGTATGGTGCAGCGGGGGAGGGCTAGGAGGGCACGTGGCTGGGCGGGAGGGCGTGGGTCATGGGGCACTCGGTGTCGGTAGTGGGGAGACCTACATGTGTACGACGTCTCTGGGCCGCTTTGGGTTCAAGTACGACACGCGCTGCAGGCTTGCTGTTAGGCTGGTCAATCTTACGAAAACGTACGAAGATGAGTCTGATGCGATGCTTCCTCGTTTCGCTCCTCTCAACGGTCTACCGCCAGCCATGTGGCGTGGCCTGCGGGTCGCGGTGAAGACGGTGGTGGTGGGTGGAGGGACCCAGGTGCGCAAGGGCAGGGCTGGGTGGCCGCGGTGGACAGATGTCGCCTGGGCGGTCAGGTGCACGTGGCCCCTCGCACGTGGCATCGGCACGTCCATGCACGCAGGCTGGCGTTAGATGGCGAAGCATTGTTGGCAGCAGGCTCGACAGCAGTCCGGCGCCCAACGGAATGTTTCCTGGTGGCATACGTGACGCTACGACATTGGGTCGCAGCGCGGCAAGGCGGAATGAGCATGCGGCACCGAGCGTGCCCTGGCAACATCTGCAGCGTCACCCTAAGCCACCTCGTGGCGCTTCCTAGTCCCTTCAATTCCTCCTCACCCATTTCCATTCCCGCAGGCCTCCCAGCGCCACCGCTCGCTGCTGGAGGCGGCCATCTGCACCTCGCTGCACCACCCGCACGTGGTCACCACCTACGGCTACCACACACAGCAGCTGGCGGTGGTGGGCGCGGCAGCGGCGGGAGCGGGGGAGGTGCGTGCGGGGCAGCTACCCGGTTAGGAAAGCGCACGGGAAAGGACAACGCACAACTAGCGACCACAAGATTGGACTACCACGAGCTGCTGATGTACACAGCATGGTCCAGAATGGTGCATGTCCACTGAAGCTAGGTATGCGCCGGTACCTGCCCCGCATGCGTTGGCCCCCCACCCCGAACCACAGCGCTCCGCTGCGGCACCCGCCGCCCCGCACGGCGGCAGCGCGGGCCCTGCGCTCCCGCACGCCCTGGCCCTTGCCGACGACCCGTGCCACGTGTACAAGCTGCACATCATCCAGGAGTACTGCGACGCGGGGTCGCTGGCGGACGCAATGAGTGAGTGGGCACAGTACGTGAGTAGGGTAGTGCTGCAGGGCTGCTGGTACCGTAGGCTACAGTCCGGCCGTTAGGTTCGGGTGCACAGGCTGACACAGCATGACAGACTGGCTCTTGACATCAACACACGCGCCCGTTCGCCGTTGCGCGGACGTGCCTGACCTGGCCTGTCCGCAGAGTCCGGCTGGCTTGGCGGTTGTGGCAAGGACGCGGCGAGCAACCCCGCCGCGCTGCTGTGCGCCCTGACGCTGGCGCTGGACGTTGCTCGCGGGCTTTGCCACATCCACTCCAAGAACATCGTGCACGGGGACCTGTCGGCAGGCAACGTGCTGCTGGCCAGCGGGACGAGCCTGGCGGGGTCAGGGGCGGACCCAGGCGTCGGCGACAGTGGCCCTGCTCCTCAGGGGCTGCAGGAGCAGCAGGCAGCAGGCCTCCCGCTGCAACAGCAAGCCCAAGATGGACGCTGCCCCGAGGACGCGCTCGTGTCCGCGGTGCTGTGTGGGTGCTGGCGGCCCCCCGTGGTGGCCAAGGTGGCTGACTTCGGCCTGAGCGTGGCTCTGGGTGAGGACCAGACCCACGCCTCGCGGCGCTTCCAAGGCACGCCGGCCTACACGGCGCCCGAGGTGCTGGCGCTGGGGCGGCTGGGCAAGGCGGCGGATGTTTGGGCGTTCGGCGTGCTGCTGTTGGAGGTGGCGGGCGGCAGGCCGGGTGGGTGCAAGTCCGCGTGCGGGCAGTTTGGCACCGCACCCAGTGTAATTATATTAATACACCTCGACCCACGGGGCAACGCACTGGCAGGCCGGGTGGGTGCAGCACTCCAGCCAACAATAGTCCTGGCATGGCTTAGGTCAAACACCAGTTAGCTAGTGGCTCTCCTCGCACGTTGCGCTTCAAACCGGCAGACCCCTGTGCCATCTGGTTGCGCGCATCCGCGTGTGCCCCCGCAGCCGCCTGCCTCCGGGAGCTGCAGCAGGGCGCAGGCCTGGCCGCCGCCCCCCTGCCGCCGCCCGGGCGCCACCCCCTGCGGCACCACCTGCTGACCGCCGCCCCGCCCGCCGTGGCGCCGCTGGCAGCAGCCTGCCTAGCCCTGGACCCGGCCGCGAGACCCACCTCCGGAGAGGTAAGGAGCGAAAAACGGTGTGCGTAAACCGGCCTGTTGCGTAATAGACACATGCGGCTACTGCGTGAACCTGTGAGCTGCTTCTTAGTGGTGAGATACCGTACGGGCTGAGTGTTGCGGACCCACGCAACCACGCGCTGCCCGCTGTCCCCCTGCGCGCCCCCCTTGCCTACCCCCAGGTGGTTCGCGCACTGGTTGGCGTTCTGCGACAGCTGCACGGACTGCATCGACAATGGGCGGTTGGGGAGGGTGCACCGGTTGGCTAAGGGTGGCAGTAGGGCGGCAAGAGGCCCTGTGGGGAGGTGTGCCATGTGAGGTGTGCCCTGTTCCGCGTCTCTGCTGTCACGTGTCACAGTGGCAGGCACACCGTACGTATGCAGGACAGGGTTACGAGAGGTTACGCACGAACCAATGTACGTCGTGAAAACGGTGGGAGAAGGAATGGGAATTGTGTTGTTGCTGTTGTTTCTGTCACCATCGGTGACTCTGGCACCTCGCTCCAGTATTTGGCGGTTCAGGTGTGTGTGCTGCGATGCTCAACCCCATACCAGCAGCAGCATAACTCACACTCTTGCGGTCATTTGAATCCAGGTCTCTGTGGTGTTGAGTTGGGCCTGAGTTCTATCAAGGCGGCTTATGCCAAATGCACTGGTATATTTTTTGACATTTTATGTTACATTCCAGGTGGTGTGGCCACACGATCCTTACTGGTCCCGACCACACCTATCAGGAATTATTATCATGTAGCGTTGCGTTGCTGCTGTACAGCAACAAGGAAACGTCCAACCTTAACAGGGCAGGAAGTGTCCCACCACGACTTGAAATC
>VFQN01003552.1_pt1 | contig 22054 bp, 25 predicted proteins | sample 3512371 | NCBI WGS metagenome assembly VFQN01 (sample SAMN10412370, study PRJNA504923) | tailings metagenome | isolation source: Replicate 2 from Balatoc abandoned mine | place: Philippines: Itogon, Benguet | collected 2017-08-28
AATCATCTTTCCTCTTTCTTTTATTTTACCATATACCTCATAGGGAAGGAATAGAGAATGAGAATGCGCTCTTCTCGTCTAGAGATCTGTCTAATTTCGGCATTACAATGCCTTTTTACCTCGATGCCTTTGCCTTTTTATCGAGAATTGAAGCTTACAGCACCTTATATGGTTGGAGATGATGTTCTTATTGCTCAAACATTACTAAAGCGTGATGCAGGTGTTGATGAAAGTTTTACTGCGAATGGAGTTTTTGATGAAAAGAGTGTTTCTGCAACAATGCAATTTCAATCAACGAATTCTCTTTCATCTACAGGTATTTTAGATGAAGTTTCCGCTCAAAAGCTTCTTGATTTACACTCTGCTGATGGATATAAAGATAGTGGATTTACCGCAGAAAGTATGGGATATTTATATAAGTTCCATATTCCAGTACACAAGAATCGCCGTATTGAGACATTTTCCACCCTTTATGACGCGAAAGGAAATGTTTTATTGAAGTTTCGTTTTCGCACTCATGGCCATCGCGATGACGGCAGTGAAGCGACCTGGCCAGACTACGGCAATGGCGACATTGGTCTTACTGAGTATGTCGATGATGGAAATACTGTAACTGGATTAGTTGAAATGGATTTGAATTCCCCAGAGCCTAGTCCCGCTGTATACGGTCCATGGCCTGTGAACCGTGTTGTCAGAGGACTCGACGGCAACGCTCTCCTCCTCGTCCCTAACATTCGAGACGGATTGCTCATTCACACTGGAAACTGGACCACAGAGGAAGTAAATTGGAATCCTAGAAAAGATATGCCGAACTCCTCGGGTTGCATTCATGCTCATCCTTCTGACGTGGAGAGAATCTACAAACTATTAGTGAAACTCGGTGTGCAAGTAAATGATAATCCTTTCTCAGGAAAGAACTATCCTTACAAGCCTCAAGGTATTGGGGTCATTGAGTTGATAGACTAACCCTGAAATTCTATATTGATTTGAATATTTACAATATACATATTACAATATATTTATATCATAGAATAAAACTGCAATCATGTGATATGCATTTTTTCGTATCACCATGCATATAAGTTATAATATAATAACCTACCCTTCCCTCTCACACTCTATGAATAAAGACTTTCCTTTTGAACATATGGCTTCACAGGTGGCAAGAGACCATAAGTATCAGAATATTCTAATCCTAATTCTCTTCTTCGAATCGCATCATTTCTTTTCATAGTAAATCTTTCATGATCTTGAAATTGTAATTCTAAATTACGATTATCTTCTTTCTCTCTTAATCTTAATTCTTTTGCTTGTAATACTTGTCCTCTTTCAATATTGGTACGATTCCACCATTTATTTAATGCTTTGACTGATTTCCCAATCGCACCACGTTTAATTGTCTCATTCATAAATCTTGTTAATCCTGTACCAAATTCAACATCCCATTGTTTCATCATATATACAAATTCTTTAAATACTAATGTACCAGATTTATCTAAATCATATTTCCTTATTAATTCACGTATTTCTTCTTTATCTAATTTTTCACCTTTTAATACAACTAACATTTTTAATTCATCTTCACCTAAATATCCTAAACATTCTGCATCAATTTCCATAAATAAATTTTGATAATATTGTAATTCTTGATAAGTTAAATTCATTTCTTTTATTTCATCTTCATTAAATTGCTTAATTAAATAATCTTGTTCACGACGATTATCAACAATAATTTGTAAATAATCTTGTATTAAACCACCATATTCAAATCCATATAACTGTGGATTATAAACATCACGTTTTAATACATAACGTTTTTCATCTGGTACATGACGTTCAATTTCATAGGAATTATATAATAATAATGCTTTTAAGATAATCACAGCTAATTCTCTGATGATAATATCTTCAGCATATAAAAATTTTACAATAATTTTCACTATACCTTTGGTTAATAGTTTCCATGGTATTTCTTCATGAATACATAGATATAAGATACAGACTAATGGAACTTCTTGTAATTCTTGATCCTTTGTTGTCATTACATGTATGATGGAATCAATTAAACCATGTTGAACAAAATATTCACGATCTGTATTCTCAGTATATAATATTGTGATTACCTTTAAACAAAGATTTTTATTTTTCCAAGTTGATTTTTTCAATATATTAATGATCTCATCGCGTATGTCGTATTTCATTTGGTTTTCTGTTGGATAATGATTGTGAAGATTCATTAATATTTGTAATACAGTTGTTTTTGCATGGATGGTACCATGATGAAATTCATGACGTATACCATTCAAGATATGCTCTGTTGCAATCAATGGTTTTAATGTTGGAATTTGTGAGAGATATCCAAGAGAATACAGTGACTTTTCTCGAATAGAAAGGTTGCTGTGTCCAGTGTATCGATGGAGAGCGAGTGCGAGGACAGGAACCACCCCTTGCTGTACCATCCTCTGAGCGATTTCAGGAATGCTACGAGAGGAAGATATAAGAAAACAATTTAAGAATATAAAGGAGTTCTTACCGACATAATTGAGTGATGCAACCTAATCCTGCTAACATACAAGCATCATTAGTGACATCAGCATTGCTTACATTTAGGAGGGGTTTAATCGCTCCGTAACTAAACATTTGTTTACAAATCTCCAGATCATCAGATAAAGAAGCCATAGTAAGAGCACTATCCAATGGAATGGGGAAAGTTAATTCAAGAGGTAGCAGTAGTGCAGCGTTATATGACACTTACGCGATGGTTTGTAAGACAACGTCACCTAGTTTTAGTAACACCACACAGTGGCGCAATGCTCCAACATTTACAATCTCCCACGGATAAAACCTTGCAAATTCTTGATAACAGGTCGCTAAGTGTTGAATAGTGTCATGAATGAAGTTATTGAGCTTTAAATCGGCCACATTTTTAGATAGCAGAATATCCAACACACTGGCGATTCTCTTCAATCCATCACAATCTATGACTTGTTTCATACAAATGCGACTATTCATTAGTGTTTTGAGAGCTAGGGAGGCTTTGCTAGTCAGAGGATTATCGATGTCAACTATGAGGATATCCAGCAGCGGCTGGACTGTCCATTTGAAACTTCTTAATTCAGTCTTGTTCATAGAAGTTGTATAATAGGCCATAGAATTGGCTGCTGCTGCAGCTCGAATTTTATCTCTTCCATGAGCAGCTACTGGAAGAGATGTTACGAGAGAAAGATCGAGGATAAGTCGATTGATTATCTGTGCTAACTCTTGCTCAGAATATTCTTGCGTCCCATCAGTTGTCATGGACTTCCCTTTACTCTTTCCATGAGTCATACTCTCACTGGACTCCATCGTTGTGAGAGATCTTTCATCACTTTTAAGAATTTTCGCCATAATGATTGAAACAATAAAACGATCTGAAAAACCTTGATATTTCCTGAGAAAATCTTTATTTTTTCCTATATTTTTCCAGGAAATACTGGAGTCTTCAAAGTAAAAAGCGAAACCGTAAATGGACTTCACGTAATTTATCCCATTGGGAAGATAAGTTGGGAGGAAATATTTCTCACTGAATTTAGTCTTGGAGAAAAAAGATCAAAACTGGGAGAAATAGTTTGAATTATAATTTGTAACTGATCGAATTATTTTCTCTTGTTAACCCGAAGACAAGCTTTTAAGAGGATTTTGTTAAGTTAACATTGTAGAAATGTCTTCAGCCATCGTAGCTGCGGGGAATCGAATGATTGAGGCGAGACGTCGCCAAGACAATGCATACAAGGAAATGGAAGCTGCGATTACTCATGATAAGAAAATCACTCAGCTGGCCAACTTCGAGGTCGCAACAACACAAAAGATAGAGCGTCGTAATAAGCAGGTTCTAAAATTTTACGTTTTGGTTGGGATTTCTTCTGACTTGTCTTTACTTCTATAGCAACTTCTGGAGGCGAAGCGAAAAGAGTATGAAGCTGGTCTTCTAGAAAGACGACGAAGATTAGCTGATTTGTATAATGAAGAAATCATTCAATGGAGAAAAGAAGTCTTGGCAAAAGTTGAAACCCCAGAAGATCGCAAGAAGAGGTAAAACTTTCATCTTCTCCCGTATCATTCCCCCTTATAAACTTACCATCAGAATCATGGAACGTGCGTATCAACTCCGTGATACTCGCGAAAAAGCAAGACAAGAATACGTTCAAAAGCGTTTAGATGATCAATGGAGAGATTCTTGCGATGATGCGCGTACATTAGACTCGAAGGCAATGGTGAAATTCCTCAATCAAGAGCGACTCAGACAGATCCAAGAGAAGATTGAACGAAAACAACAACTTTCTTCTCAAGAGGATTCATTTTTAGTCGAATGGAATCGTCAATTGGATGAATTAGCGAAGCGTGATACAGAGAAGGCTGAATATCGTCGTCGCATTGATAGAGAGACTTCAGAAGCGGTCCGCAATCAGGTAAAAGAGAAAATAACACCTCCATCTCATCTTTATCTTATATATGATTCCTTTTTTCGCACATTAGATTGAATACAATGCAAAGGTAAAGGAAGAATTCTATCGTAACTTATTGAAAGAAGATGAAGAAGAACTCGCGAGAGTAAGTTATTCCCTCTCAACATCACCTCCCAAGAAATTTCTCATCTGTTTAATCTTGTAGTTACGAAGAGACATTGAAAATGAGGAGAATCAGCTTCGTCGCCGCCGTGAAGAAGCTCATGCAAGAGGAAGAGAAGTGACAGAGTTTAATAAACAAGCGAAACTCATCCGAGAGGAAGAGGCTTCAATAGAAAGAGAAGAAAATGCAATCTTATTAGACTATGCTTTACGTAAAGAACAAGAACAAATAGCTGCTGAAGAAGCAAAACGATTAGCAAATCGTCAAGCAGCATTAAAATATAAGAAATTCTTAGAAGAACAAATGGTGAAAGAAGCTGAAGATACAGCTTTTGTTGATGAAGTAAGACGACGTGAAGAAGAAAAAGTATGGAAAGCACGTGATGATGCTTTACAAGCACGTGAAGATGCACGTAAATATTTAATGAAAATGGTTGATGAAGGACGACAAGAACAAATACATTATAAATACGAACAATTAAAGAAAGAGAAAGAAGAAGATTATAAATTTTTAGATAAATTTGCACAAGAGAATCAAGAGTCAATACGTAAAGAACGTGAAGAAAGTGAACGTCGACGACAGATTGCTTTACGTAATAAAGATGAATTAAATACTCAAATTTTAACAAAGAAACAAAAAGAAGAACTTGAAAGACAAGAAGCATATCTTGCTGATAAGCAAATGCAATATCGTGAAAGATTACATCAGCAAAGATTAGCTGAACAAGCTGGATCCGTGAGGTTGAATTATCCTTTACAAAAGAATAACTGGTACACGTAGAGGATGAATCATCTCTTGTCGTATTTTCTTGTTTATTTTTTTCTTCCTCTTTTTCTGTATGTGAAAGTTATTGATTTAATGCTTTCTATTCGAATTCTATTCTGTGTAAAAATTAACTCTCTAATTTCTTTCTCGAACGATCAGAAACGATTGAGTTCGATCGTCTGACGAATGCATTTAATATGGCATCGCAGAAGGTTATCTGCAGCATCTGAGGGAAACGCCAAATCCCTACTGACTTTATTGAGGCAGAAAACACCCCCAAAGACCATTCAGAAGCAGATTGAGTCCCCGAAGATTGATTCTAAAGAAGAAATTATTCGACCTACACCTATTATAACTGATCTTCTTTCTGGAGCAATTAAGAAACGTCGTGAGAGATATCCTGGCAAATATCCGAAGAAATTTGAACATCGTTACAAAGAACTGAACCAAAATCAAACCATCATCGAACAAGTCATTCGAAAAGGGAAGACACCAGCAGGACAGCATCTTCCAATCATGGTAAATGAGATCCTCCAGATCGCCAAATTTCCCTCTTACAACCCATCTTCAAAACTACTCATTTGTGATGCCACATTAGGATATGGGGGACATTTTCAACGAATGATAGAGACTTTAGAACTTACAGGCCTTCCTTATCAAATAATAGGGATTGATCAGGATTATTCAGAGTTGCAAAAGACTAAAATTCGTATTAGAGAGTTCTACCAGACCTTCATCAACAATATTGCTATTGCCACTGGTGTTACAAGGAATGCAAATGATGAGTTTCAAAAGAAAATTTTCTTTTATAATGCGAATTTTGAAGAAATTGAAGGAATCTTGCAAAGAGAGTTTCCCAATCAACGACTATCACTGCTGTTAGCAGATTTAGGGTTCTCCTCAATGCAAGTTGATGATCCTCGCAGAGGATTCTCTTATAAAGCATTGGGACCATTAGATATGAGGATGAATCATTCTTCTTTAATGTTACCAACGGCTTATGATGTTTTGAAGAATTTAACGATAACAAAGTTTATCAAAATCTTAAAAGAGAACTCTGACGAAGTCTATGCCGTCCAATTAGCAAAAGGAATTCTTAACAAGAGTTTAACCCTTCCAAACACAACAGTGGCTCTTTATCAGAGAATTCAAGATGTTTTAACGAATAACTGTGGTTTAAAGAAGAAAGAAGTGACAAAGCAATTGACTGATTCTGTTGCTGCACGTGTAATGCAAGCTCTAAGAATTGAAGTCAACAGAGAGTTTGAAGTCTTGGAACAACTTTTATCTTCTTTGCCAAGAATCTTGGATAATAGTGGGAAGGCAATCTTTCTAACCTTTCATTCAGGTGAAGATCGTCGAGTCAAGAAAGAGATGAAAGACGGCGCGAAGAATGGAATATATAGTGAATACAATAGAAATATTATTCGAGCTAGCCCCGTTGAGCAAAATCGAAATTCAAGAAGTAAATGCTGTAAGTTACGATATTGTGTAAAATCTACACAAGAATCGTAATTGAGAGATTCCAAAAAAATAATACTAAACCACTTAAAAAAAATAAGTTTTCATGCATTAAAGTATTTTTGATTAGGTTTAATAAATTTCCTAACTTTCGGATCAAGACAAATGAAGAATCTCTTTCCAGACAATACAGAACTCTCAATTATTGTTACCTTGAGAAAATATCTCGTAAGAAAGAAAAAAATGAAAAACTACAAGAAAACTACAAGAAAAATCAAATAATCTAACTGACTAAAGATAGGTTGTATAATCTCTATAATGGTACAAATATTCTTAAAGCATTTACACCTAAACTAATAATAGTTCCAAATATTAACTCTCTTCTTGGTGTCCACCAGAATAATTTAACTCTTAAATTTGTTCTTATCCTCAAATCACTTTCAATTAAGGTAATTTTTTCATTATAATGAGTTATTTGATACGTTGAAAAGATCATTGGTGTACTAAAGATGGCATAAATGAAAATCATAAATTTTATCTTATCTTTCCAAAAATCTAAACTAATCAGACCTAATATAATTAATAATAATACAACAATACAAGATAATAATAATTTAGAGGTTAAATATGATTGTATAAATAATAATTGTGGTTTTTGATGAATAATCTTTTGTTTTTTAATATTTATATTGTAATAATCTTCAGTTAAATGATAATCTTCTTCAATCATTTCTAATGTATCACGATGAATAATAAATGATTTTAATAAAATGGACGTTTTTTCCTTTGTTGTATATTGTAAATAGATGAGTTGTAAGATAAGAATACTGAGTTCAAGACGGAATAGGACTTGCATCATAATCGACCAACCACTATACTCATAGTAGATAGTCGATGCTGTGAGACCTCCTAGCATCAAACCGACCAGAGTTAAGAAGGGTTTTGCTCCATTCGGATCTAATGGCACACTTGCGAGAGCAGTAAAGAGAATGTTATTGGTGATAAGTGAAACACTAATGACGAGCATAAGAATGAAAATGATGCTCAGATGAAGCATGGAGTGAAGTTGATTCAGCACCAGGGTATCGACAAGGAAAGTGGGTATCAGAATGACGATAAGAACGCAGCAGAGTGCATTTATAGGCGTAGTATATCGATTAAGTTGGTAGATGAGCTCTGCTCTGAAAGGTTTGTCAATGATTGCACCCATAGTCCCATCTGTAAGAGGCTCTTTGGACAACAGGCTAATATGCTGTGAGTTTTCAGCGTTTATAACGTCCTCTGTCGACATATTGACGCGTCTTTGTTAGATTCATGCCAAGTTAATTGTGACGAAGATTTATGTAATTTCCTTCAAATCTCTATTATTTTTACCGATAAAAGAGCGGAAAATTAAAGGAAAAGAAAAAACGTTTCAAAATTAGTTGAACTATATTGTATTTTTGGTTTGGAAGGCTTAGTATGATCTGTTGGATTTGTTTTATCAACAATCAATCATGAAGAGCAAGATTAATAGTAGCATTAGGACAGGAGTGCAGGAGGTAATGGATGATTTTACGTGGTTAGAATCGATTCGAAAGGACGATGAAATAAATCGACTGAAAGGCTCCAATCTTTCCGAAGGCTATAAAGAAGAACGATGTATGATTTGCACTCTACCGATTGGAAGTTGTGAACATAATACTAAATGGATGGATGATAGTCTGGCCACTCGTTTGATCGATTCTTCTGAATTAGAGATTGATAGTGCCTTGGAGATCTTAGGAGGCAATGATCGACGAACACCACAAACTCCTCTCATGATAGACGCTGAAGCCGATGTTGATTTAGAACACTTGTGTTGGGAAGTGTTTGATGATCGGCCAGTCGATAGAATTGGAGAGGCTAAAGTACATCTGTTCACGCCCTTCGGCAGATTCTGGCATAGTTCAACTAATGTTGGAAACTTTGTTGTGACCTTTGGTGGCCTTCAAATAAGGTATTTTAAAATTTATTTGATGTTTATTTTTGCTTCGCTCTTATCATAAGTTAATAGGAAAGAGAAAATATATCAAGATATCCGACAAATCGAAGATGCTAAAGACTTTGAATTTCTAAATGATCTTCGGGTATACAATAATTCCAAGCAATCCTGGCATGGAGTTCGAGCAAATGGTAATCAAAATACGGAAGCAGAAGAGAATGAAGTATTTCTTCGACCAAAACCGCGATATGGTAGGTATTATAATATTTTTTGATCTTAAGTCTGATTCTCTTTTAGGTCATGCTGCAGCTGCATTAGATGATCGCACTTTGTTGATGTTTGGGGGCCGAGGTGAATTTAATGCTGTCTATGGCGATACGTGGATTTATGATATTGAAGAGGATGTTTGGAAAGAGGTTGATTCCATAACATATCATGGTCATAAAGTCATGCCTCCTCCCCGATTTCACTCCTCCATGACCGCCATACCTGACCGATGTGAGATATATCTGTTTGGGGGAACAAATGAGGAGGATCTATTTGGTGATCTTTGGGTTTTCCGGAAGTTTGATATGTTGTGGGAGAAAATCATCACAGTTGGGTTTTCTCCAACTCCAAGATATGGCCATGTACTGCTCCCTATTGAACGTCAAAAGACCTTAATCGTCATTGGAGGTTGTACAGTAAGCCCAATGGCAGAGTGGGAGGCACAGCAACTGCCTGAGGAAGTCTCAATCGCACAAATGCATCGTAAATATCAGTCATTACTAGACACTCAATTTCTCCACCTCAATAAGAAATTACGAGGTCTAAGCACTACGGATTATCGAATCGCGGAAGAGAAGTTATTTGACTCTTGGCAAAAAGCCAAAGCGATGAGCTACTACTTGAAAAAGACTACAAAACATACAAATCCAGTCATCGATATTTCTTTTTACAACATCAAGGATCAAATGTGGATTGATAGAAAGTTTCCCAAATTCTCTGGCGAAATTCCTAAATCGAGAATGTATTTTTGCGCTCAAGCGATTGGGCATTATCTTTTTGTTGTTGGAGGAGCCTATCCGACAAGTCTGTTTACGAAGTGTGTTGATCAAAATGGTCAGCGTCATGTTGATATTAATGTGTTAGATCTTCGGACGCACACTTGGACAAAGCCCTTGCCAATTAATTCTGACGAATATTACAAACAAACGATGTTAATTGCGGAGGCGGATATTATTCGTGCTCAGAAGAAACTTCAAGTAGAAAGATTGGAAGGACTTTCTTTAGGTGAGCTAGATGATTGAATACTCTTATCTGATTTATATGTGTTTTTAGGAGCGCCAGGAGGATTGACAAGAGAAGTAGCTATTGCTCAGGCCATGGTAAATGTGTGTATATGGAGGAAACAGCAGTTGGAGAACAAAACGAAGGAAGATTTCCTTTCTCCTAATCCAATCATTGGAGCCTCTTTCACCGCAGTGAGGCAAAGGTTGTTACTTGTTGGAGGGTTTACACCAGGTCTCGGGTATCGACAAGATGTGCTTGCCCTAAGCGTTGAGAATATATACGAGCGAGAAAGGCGGTTAGAAGAGATGTATCATGCTAAGCTAGAACTAGACAGGTGACCTTCAGCTTCCTGATTTATTCAGAATAGATTTATTTTTATACATTATTAATAGGAAAGAAGAAGAGAAAAAGCTTGCGATGGAGAACTTAATTACTTCTTATGAATTGAGAGCCGCAATAATGGAAGAAAAAAGAAACCGTGAAAGAGAATTGCAAGAGATGGCTGTCCAGGATGTAAGTTATAGCATACTTGATCCTGTTCTTGAGTAAATCTTATATCTTTAGTATTTGAGCTCTTTACCACCTTTATCATATCCAAATCCTGTAAAATTGGTCAAAGCTAACCATAACACAATTTGGGTGGAGTGGGATCGTGTTCATGAAGATTCTAGTGGGAATCAAGTGGATCAGAAAGATATTATCTATTTTCTTTATATGAAGTCAAGTATTGAAACTTTACGGGAGAATGATGAGGTTGTGGTAGAAGAAAGCACTCAAAATGAGCTTACATCGAAACGTCCAAGACGACCGTTTAGTCGAGGAGAGCAATATCGAGGTCCCAAAGAAGGATCTTACTTTTCTGAATTTTGCCACCGCTATCCTGGTCTAATACGAAAAGTAAAGTAAGTTTCCTTTCTCTATTTTGTAATTAGTTTGTTTCTGACGACAATTTGCGGTAGAGGAAAAGGATTATTCGATATTCTTTACGATGATGGTAGCTATGAAGCAAATGTTCCACGTTATCGCATCAAACTCAATAAGGCTACTGCTCCTCAATCTCCCAGTAGTCCCAGCAGTGTCCCTAGCACTGCTAGTACCGCCAGAACGAGTTACACAGGACACATTCCTGGTCTTGATTTAAAGATCAATACAAGGAAGTCATTGATCGAAGGCATAGCAAGTAATTTACAGAATCAATATACTCCAAAGAAGATTACGTCACCAAAGAAATTGAAGTTATTGCAACGCCTTTCTTTTATGAAATCAGCGAAAGCGAATAAATTTCGTCACCTTCATGAAAGCTCATCCAAGCCCATGCCACTGCAAGGAACAGTTCTCCTCCACTATCCTGCTACACTCGACCTACACCATCCATATCCAAACTCTTTCCAACCCCCTCTTTCATCCCGTGCTTCCTCTAACCCTCAAACAGCTCGAACTGATCAATCCGGCTTTAATCGAGAAGCTCTTTATAATCCACTTCTCGCTGATATCGATGAATTGAGTTCCACTCAAGAGTCCATTCATTCTAATAGTTCATTTAACTTCCCTATTAATCAATACGATGAAGAAATTAAAGCAAGGACAGAGCAACCAACTGTTAAAATTGATGAAGATTGGCGATTGATTTATGTTGGAAATGATAATCATTATGCGTGTAGTAATATTATCTCACAGGATATATTTGAGAGTGAAGTTGGAGTTCAAGCTGCGGTCATGTTTTCTGTACAAGTTCAAGGTATTGACTTTCCTCGTTATGAAAGGAGTCGATTAAGTAAACCTATGATCTATTATACCATTAATCCGGCACCTGTAGTGAAAGCTGCTCCTCAACCGGTATCGGTATCAGTGGTTAAGCCTGACGGCAATCTTAATGATGGAACTGGTAGTGAAAGTGGTTTAGGTGGAATAAGTAAGACGAGAAAGGAGATTATTACCGCTGTGATTAATGCGGGACAAATCATCCAGATTGAGAAGCGAGGATATTACACTTATGGGGAGGGTGTAGGTGATCACTATGATTGAAACTTTCATGAAGAACTCACTTTGTTAAATTACACCAAACATAGAAATAAACAGAATGATTGCCTCCACAGAAAACTCTCATAACTCAGATAATCCTCACAACACTCACTCACTCAGACTGACGTAGCAGACAACTCAAACACACAATTTTAAGCAGAAGATGGAATGAAGAAAAAACACACAACACATACACTCGTAAAGCATGGGTGTATGACGACTGGTGAAAAAGAGGGAAATAATCATCATAAGCACTCCAACGAAACATGTAATAACTGCACAATTACAAGGTTGAAAATGCTTGCTGTGTCAACAATAAAAATACACAAATTAACTGAAACTACACTAAATAAAAGAGAGGAATAAATACATACACATTAACAAACACTCTCAATCAAGCTATAGAGAGAATCGATAGACAAACATTCCAAGAAACACAATAACAATCACTAACTCAACGATCAAAAGACGTGGTGTGGTTTATAAAATCATATCTTCAAAGTAAAAATCAGATCCTTTGGTTTGTGCGATCATATTATAGTATTCTGCTACAGCCATTTGAAGATCTCCATCGATGTCAACCTCTCTTAACTGGTCATCGAGCTCTGTATCAAGAAGGTTCTCACCAATTCTATTAAATACACGTCTTAACTCAGTTGGATCAATTTGTCCACTGCCATCTTTATCAAAGAGTGCGTAGGTTTCAATCATCTCGTTCGCTGCCCAGTTAGGATGTTTCATACAAAGAAGAATAACCTCAATAAATTTATCCAAATCCAATTCTGAAGGAATACTCGAGTTATTATTCATATCTGCTTCTTGTAAACTCATTCCTAAAGCTTTCAGTGCTAATGGTAGCTTACTAAGAGGCATAGTGCTGGTGTTAGGATCAGCAACCAGATTAAATGTATCTGTAACCTCAATCAACATCTCATGAGTTAAATTTTGTCGTAAAGCTTCATTTACAACTTTATTCTTTGAAGTTATGTTATTTGACTGGTGATGAGTCGCAGATCCAACCCTGTGCATCTTTCAAACAATTTTCAATGAAAAGAATTTGAAAACACGAAAAACGATAAAACCGCCATCATACGATCGTATATACTACTATTACCATTAACTTCACTTAATTATTAATTGTTAATGATTACCATTGCAAAAGAAAAACTGAACTTCAAATGATCCAAATAAAATCTCTCTACTTAAAGAACATATTAAATCTTTTTGGCCTTCTTCTTGCCAGTTTCACTTTTTGAAGCTGATGCTTTCCTCATCAATTCAAATGCATTACTTGTTGATGAAACAACCTCTATCTCCTCGGACGGTTGAAACTTTCTCTTCTTCCCTCCACCATTATCTTTTCCTTCTATCTTAACAGACAGCTCCTTCTCAACTTTCTCAAGGATTTTCTTACAACCTGTTGTAATACCTGTCTCTTTCATTTCCTCTGCTGTCTTCCAGCATTGATCAAACGAAAGCTTCGATTCATCTAATACTATTAGATTGATTTGACTGATGTGGATATGCATTGTATGCCTTTCATGTGAAAAGATGTGAACTATAGGATCATTGATGAAAGAATTTCGTTTTGGCTCAAAGATATACCGCACTGATGCCTGCACATAGTCAGTTTCTTTGCTGTTATTCGATTGTTTCGATTCTTCGTCAGAGATGAGAATATGCGCTGAGCATCGTTGTTGAAAATAGTTTATCATCGGGTCACGGTATTTCTCAAGCATGGTAGAGAAATCAAACTGTACCTTGCCATTAATATTTTTCTCATCTTCCTCGACTTCTTCTTCATCTTCCTCCTTGTCTTCAGTAGAAGTATCTATAGAGAGGTTTGGAAATTCCCATTGATTTGCCAATAATCCTTTCTCTGGTCGCTTCAGAAGGAGATATTTCCTCATGGTCTTACCATCAGCTTGTATTTGCTCATTAATCATCACATAGACGAGGAGTCTCACTTCTTTTTGCTTCTTCTTCGGCTTCTTAAGCGGGAAATACGTCACTTCATCTGGAAGAAGTTGGTACGTATTTGGATTTGAGGCTTTTAAATCAGCCAGTTCTCTTCCTTTGCAAAAGTTTCTCACGGGGCATTTCGTGCAATCAGGATTCGTAGGTTTACAAATAGTCGCTCCAAGCTCCATCAATGCTTGATTATAATAGTGCGGCTGCTTCTCTTCAAAGATTAGACTCTCGGCAGCCTTCCAACAAAGCTTTTCTAATGGACTACCGGTTCCACCTAACTCTTCCTGCAGGCAAAACAATCTCGAGAAAACTCTTAGAACATTGCCGTCAACTAAGGGCTCACACTGCTGATAGGCGATAGATAAGATCGCACCAGCAGTGTAGGGACCAATACCAGGAACCTCTAATAATTGCTTTTTAGAACTTGGAATAATGCCATTGCACTTGTCCATAATAAACTTCGCACCTAATAGTAAGTTTTGAGCTCTTCTGTAGTATCCTAATCCACTCCACAGAGAGTTAACTTCGTCAGGTGATGCTCTAGATAATGACTCAACTGTTGGGTATTTTGACATCCATCGATTCCAATAGGCTATAACTGTTTCTACTCGAGTTTGTTGGAGCATTACTTCGCTTATCCAGACACCATATGGAGAAACTGCAATATTGGTATCATCTCCTCGCCATGGCATTCGTCTCCGATTCTCCAAGTACCAAGAGATCAGCGAATGCCTGAAAGTAGACTTAAACTCATGGTTATTCTCCAGATAGCTCTCAACACGATGTTTGGCAGAACTTGCTTGTTTGATGGAAGGACCAAAAGAGTTAGCAATGTCTTCAATATCCATTGTCACTTGCCCCAATGAGAGCAATTGTGATTTCCTTTTCAACAAAGAACTTCGAAAAGGATTAAAAGCAAAGGTAGAAGTGATTCGAATGATTGTTATTCCAATGAAAATCTTCCACGACATAAAATAGACTGTCTCCTCTATCAAGCGATAGTGAACCCTCTTTATCGAGCGCAGCTAATATCAAGCAATCAAAGATCAAAAGATTAGCAACGATTATACTCCTCCTGAAGAGATTCACGGCAAGTTGAGACTTATTGGATAAGGAATAAGAGAGTATTTGTAGTCATGTTGAATGATTGGTATGCATTAGGATCGGTTCAATACCGTAAATTTCATGTTTATGATATTGAGTGGGATGTTCCCTCTTATCTACAAAATACTTCAGTACCATTCTTATTTGAAAATTATATTGTATCAGGTGCACCATTTGGTGGACCATTAGCAATGATACCAGATGTGAAAAAGGTAAATTTACCAGAGGAAATAAATAAAAATAAGATTTTAGTGTATTCCTGTGCTGGAAAGAAATTAGCTGAGATCGATTGGAATGATCGACCTATTATTGGTATAGGATGGACAGATCAAGAGAATATGGTGGTAGTTGCTGATAACGGTAATGTAATTCAGTTTTTCTAGACTGTTTTCATATCTTTTGTTGTGTGTTAATGTTAATAGGAGTTACAAAGATGTTTGATCTTTATGGAAGAATTGTGACTGAATTTGAACTTCTTGAATCTTTAACTTCACCACCAATATTAGAATGTCATTTTTGGGGGAATGGTGTTGCTGCTTTAACGTCAGATTATTTTATTCGTGTGGCTGAGGTTTGTTTTATATATTCTTGTACCACGCCACTATGACCACTGATTCTTTCTCATAGGGATTAGCAGCTGCTGATATCAGAGTTACCAAGCCTAGAATTTATATTTTAAGTACTGCAAAGGGTAAATTAGGCGTGGATCGCACTTATACAGCGATGGGAATTATCCCTCCTCTTCTCTCTCGTTCAGGCCTGTTGGAGGTAAAATTCAATCCTCACGTCAAACGCTTCAATGTAATTCGATCAAAATAGGTATTATTAGCGACATCAGACCACTCGGTTCTCGTTCTCCATGAGAGTGGCAATGATACCGAGTTGGAAGATCAGATGTTAAACTCACAGCTAGTCGCCCCTATTACCAAGATTTCCCTCGCTCCTGATGGACGATTTTTAGCCTGCTACAAGAAAGACGGTGTTCTAACAGTCATGGGGTCAGCTTTTAATTCAAAGATTCTTGATTTTGACACTCGTTCTGCGTCTCGTCCTGTGGCTATTCAATGGTGTGGCAAGGATTGTGTCATCTTGCAATGGCGCAACACCGGATTAGTCATGGTCGGACCTTTTGGTGATTGGATTAATTTTCCTTATGACTCAGCTGGAATTCATATTATCCCTGAGATAGATTGCTGTCGTATCGTGACGTCATCTACGTGTGAGATCTTACAGATGGTTCCACCTCAATCAGTGCAAGCTTTAGAGATTGGATCAACTGATCCTGCTGCCCTGATTCTTGATGCTATGGAAGCTTTTGAAGACGGTGATCCAAAATCTGATGAAAATATTAGAACGATTGCTGCCACGAATCAATTAAATGATGCCGTGTTAAACTGTATCTCAGCCGCTGCTTCAGAGTTTTATCCTCAATCACAACAGCGTTTACTCAAAGCAGCTTCCTATGGCAAAGCGTTCTGTCCTGACCTCGATCCTATGGAGTTTGTTGAGACTGCCAAGAAATTACGAGTATTAAATGAAGTGCGTCGACCTGAGATTGGTCTTCCTCTAACCATTCAACAGTATACACGCTTGACACCGGAAGTATTGGTTGGGCGATTAACTTCTCGTAATTGTCATTTTCTTGCGTTAAAGATCTGTGAATTACTTCGGTTGAAGAATGAACGAGTATTAATTCATTGGGCATGTGAGAAGATCCGAAGAATGGCGCAGACTGGTGCTACAGATGATGAGATCAATCGAACAATTAAGACTCAGCTAGCGCCTTACGGACGCATCTCTTATCTCGCAGTCGCGGAAGCAGCTTATTCAATCAAGAGAAAGAAATTAGCAACGATTATTCTCGATCGTGAACAACAACCAGAGGATCAGATTCCTTTATTATTGAAGATGAACGAGGAAGAGCTTGCCTTACAGAAAGCTATTACCTCAGAGGATACTGATTTAATCTATTACACAATTATGACATTAGAATCACGAGCAAGATTAGCAATGATGCAAAACAATGCTACTGCCTCATCATCATCTTCGTCGGGTAATAATAAACAACCAATTGATAATTTTTATCGTATTATTCATTATTATCCCGAAGCATCGAATCTTTTACGTATCTATTATCGTCAAAAGACATCAATTAATGATCGTTCCATATTACATAATTTATTATTATATTCAAAACATTATCTCGAAGCAGGTAATGCTGCAGTACAACAAGCAATACAACAGTTTAATCCTATGGAGAAAATGAAATATTTCAAAGAATCATTACAAATCTACACTATTAGTGGTAGCAGTGGTACAGGTGGTTCAAATAAAGATATTTATTTCTATAAAACGATGGTAGAAGAAGAATTAGAATTAATGGAAATACAAAAACAATTAGAATTAAGATCTAAACAAGAACATTTTAATGAATTAACAGTACATGAAATTTTACAATTATTAATTGAATTAGGACAACGTGAGATAAGTGAATCAAGATGGACAGAACAAGAAATACAGAAAATATTGAAAAAATTTAAAATCTCAGAGAAAATGATTTATTATTTAAAGATTGATACTTATTCGAAAGCAACTGATTGGAATATATTATATAAATTTAGTAATGAAAAGAAATCACCGGTTGGTTATCGTCCTTTTGCTACTGCTTGTCTGAAGTAAGTATTGTTTTGTATCATTGTTTGTTGATTAAGAGGTTCGACTGCTATAGATATGGTGCACCGAATCAAGAAACAGAGAAATATATTGAGAAGATCACAGTATTAGAGGATAAGTATGAGTTGTACATGGAGTTAAAGAACTATCCAAAGTCGATGGAAATGGCAGCGAAACTCAAAGATCCTTATAGATTGCAAGAGGTAATCGTCCTTTCATTTTGAATGCATTGTTTCTGGCCCTTATTGCTTGTTTGATGTAGGTTGGACGCTTATGTCAAGATCCTGCACTTGAGAGACAGATTCAAGATCTCCTCAACAAGCTTTAAATGAAAGTAGAGTAGGTGTATAAGATTAAATTACTTTTGAAAGGTGATAGTTTATATATAAAACAAACAAAAATGAAAAAGAAAAAGCTACAGAATGACAATCTCCTTCCTACTCATAACACCATATAATCAACACGAAAGAACAAAAAAATAAACCATCAACCATATCCACCAATAAACAAATCACTGCAATGATCCTTGCATTTGCCAATACATGAAGCATCATATGAATCCGTTCATCGTCTGTGAGACCTGGGGTTCACTCGTATTTGATCGCGAGTGAAAGAGATTCATTAATGACTTCACTTGAATCGATGGATACATCTCCGACCATGATCCAATTTTACACTTCGTGAGAACGAAGGCTTTGATACTTTCCCTTGCGGTGATCGTCGGTTAACTCGACCTCACGACCACTATCAGTTCTTCTGTATTCTCTCATAATATGAGGTGATCTACAAAACAATTAATATTACAAAATCAAACAAAAAGAATAAAACTCACTGTTGTAAGGTCACTGGAGCCATCGCTAATTCAGTCTCTAACAAGATAGCATCTTCATTCTCAAGAGATTGGTAATCGTCTTCTTGGAAGATAGGAATAGAACCATTATAGACAGCAGTACCGAATAATAAGATAATCAAACCAACGAACTGTAATAAACTTCCTGCGCCCCATGCCTCTCCATAGTCTATACGAAACATACGATCAAATGTGAAACAAATGATGTCAGAGAAGGAAACTCACTAGGGCTGATAAAATAGTGGATGGACAAGCCTAATCCCCAGATGGTCACAGGACGGAAGCTATCTAAGATCGCATGCCAGATCGCTGATAAGTGTTTAGTCAAATAAACTGACAAACAGTTATAGGCAGTGACTGAGAAAACGAAGGCGAAGGTTAAAGCCTATAATCATTAAAAGGGAAGATCGAATTAGTCTAAGCAAGGGAGGAATTTAGAAAGAAGACTTTACTTGAAGAAGTCTTGAGTTTCCAATCATAGCAAGAGCATCGAAAGGATTCTCAAAGCTACCATGATCCTTTCCAGGTAAAAGATAAGCAATAGGGTAAATAACAGTTAAAGTAAGTAAAGCTCCCCAGCAACCCTCGCAGACAATCACTAAGAGAGGAGGAACATTATCCACCATCATCAACTTCTCCTCGAATACGTCTATTGATGAAAACCATTAAAATCAAATAGATACAGGAAGGAACAAGAAATACTTACATTGAACAGCTTGTGCTAAGCATCCTAACATGACTAATGGGATACCTAATTTAGGGTTTTCGTTGGAGGTAGCGGATTGTTGATACAGCGAAGAACAAGCAACTAATAATAAAGCAATAGTTAATAAAGAAATACCAACCCACATATGCATCTTTAAACGATGAAATAATCCAAATCTCTTCACTAAAGCAGTTAAAACAATGACTGAACCTCTCATCATCTGCCATAATGAAGCAGTTAAATATAATTGAGCAACTAAGAGTAATAATGTACATAATAAATCACACAAAGATGGAATTGCTAATAAGGCCATGGATTGGTAAGTAATGTTACCACGTTGGTCTGGAGGAAGTCCAAGCCATAGGAAGATTGCAGGAATCATACCAAAGAACATTAATAACAGCATCATAATTGGCTTAGCGAAGAATTTTGCCTCATCATCAAGACCTGTAGAAGCAGTTTCATATGCAACTTTGCAACTTAAAGCGGAGATTGTTCCCGATGCAAGTGCGGTGACAAAGAAAATGAATCCGGTCTGTGTGCATCCAGATCTTTCAACGTGATAGTTTTCTGCAGTCTTTTCTCCGCTCATCTTGAATTGTATGAATATGAATAGAGACACCCAAAGGAAGTATAGATCAAAGAAGACAGAGAATTGTACTGAATGGAAAGAAGAGGGTTCAAAGTGCAACTAAATGCAATGGATAGAGATTTTGATTTGATTTTGCTCATTACGAAAATTCGAAAATCCCAAAACCCTTTAAACCCTGTCATGTTCAAAAACGACAGGTTTTTTAAGAGTTTTGATGCTTTGATATGAGATTGCGAAGGTTTCTTTCACTCCATCCTGTCATGCTATCCACCTGTATCATAATCACAATTTAGTTAGTACAAGAATAACTAAGGAGATGGAAGAGAATCTACCTTCGATCCTCGCTTGTAAATAACGAAAGTTGGCATCGCTCGAACGTTATTGTCCTAGAAGTAAATGTTGAGATCAGTCAATTAATTCAGACAGTTTTTACCATGGAAATAGATCTCATTTCATCAACATCCACTTTGAGGAACATCACATCCTCCAATTCTACAGAAGATTCAACTTTCTAAAAATTAGGAGTTAAGGAATCTCACCAGTGCTCATTTTTCCATAGATAGGAGCAGCGTATCGACATGGACCACACCATGTAGCATAAAAATCAACAACCACAACTTGTTTGTTCTTATTCGCTTCATCAATCTTCTGCTTCCATTGTTCTTCAGAATGAATACTGGTAACTTTATTTCCTGGATATTCTTCGATCGGTCCACTATTCGATTTCGCAAACAACAATCTGACTAGTACAAAGACTCCAATTAAACTAATCCAAAAGTTATTCTGGAAGAACTGAGCGAGAGTATCAAATAATCCCATCTTATCAATAATTTGATGAAAAATGAAATGAAACAGAGAGATACCTTTTATGCAATTGCTTAATTAACGAATCAAGAAAATCTCAGATCAAAGCAACAACAGTCAATCAATATTAGACAATCAAAATGGCACATTTATTGCCTCGCTTGGATGATTTAACTGTGGACCAGATCAAAGATACTATTGATGAATATAATCATCAACTATTTCATTTGGAAAGATCTCAAAATGAATTGAAGGTCTATTTAGATGAAGACCCAGATGATCGTGATTTAAAGACTGCATATGAGGAAAATATTGATGTTATTGAAAGAAGAAAAGATATGATAGCGGTAATGATTAAATATTTAGAAGAAAATGACCCTTTCTTTGAGAAATCGATGGCTACTGCAAACTTGAACTCTAGTTTACCCACCACCACAGTTGGTTCTGTTACAGCGTCAGTGCAAAGTTTAACAGTTGATGATCAAGACCAGGAAGAAAAAGAAGATGAAGATGATCGAGGGATGTATGTTTAATTCAATTCAATTTTTTTTTTTTACATTTCTGCACAATATTTACAAACTGCTGCACCATTCAAGCTGCCTTTACAACCTGTATATTTCGGAAACTAATCAGCATCTTTACACAAGTTTGGACAAACAAGATTAAGCCAGTTGAAACCAAAATCCATAACTTCTGCAAGCATGGTGTCACAAACTTTCTCCAAAGTTTGAAACTACTATAATACAATGCTGATGCTGCGAGACTTGCTGAAGTAAAGTATGCTATAAACAAAAGGTAACTTCTGATTAAAAGATCAATATCAGATTTCCATAGAAACTGTTTTCTTAAATTTCCTGGATTTCTTGTCGCTTGATTCTGAGATGCGCTGGGGAAAGATTGATCAAATAGGGATTCTTTAGCAGGTTGTAGAGTGTAATTTAAAAGATTCTCTAATGGCATTTCTTTTGGTTGTGGTGCGGAATGCCGATTAAGGATTTTTGGCTCATCATACCAATCTACATCGAAAACTTGTTGAGGATGATATCCATTAGCGAAATTTAAGAGCCTTTGAGGTGTTTGCCGTGCTATTGTTCTTTTTACACTCGATGAGTCGATTACAAATCTGAACTTATCAACTGTTTCGGCGGAATCTAAGCTCAGCTCAGGCGATCGGTGGTGAGAATTTTCAGCCTTGCCACTTTGAGAGTTTGCTAAACGATTTCCTGTCAGTTCTTCAAACTCATCTTCATCAAATATCAATAA
>VFQN01003553.1_pt1 | contig 22051 bp, 8 predicted proteins | sample 3512371 | NCBI WGS metagenome assembly VFQN01 (sample SAMN10412370, study PRJNA504923) | tailings metagenome | isolation source: Replicate 2 from Balatoc abandoned mine | place: Philippines: Itogon, Benguet | collected 2017-08-28
CAAGCGTTTCAGAAATTTTTGAGTATAACTGAAAAATCTAAAGATTGAGTATAACTAAAGATTCTTCCATATTAAAGGAGTCAAAGTAGAATTTAAAAAAGTAAGTATAAACAAAGTAATTCTGCTAATAATTCGTATACTGTTCACGAGGTGTCTTGTATTATTCAAAAATGCTTTGAAAAGCGCTTTTTCTACAAACGGTGTTTTTTGGAGGATTGTGAGCATTAAAATTGATTAGCAAAGAGAACTGATTGCAACAATTAGAGAGAGTGTTTGTCATAGTCTCTCTCATTCTGTCGATCTTTGAGTCTGCTTCATAAGAAGCGAGTAGGTAGGTGATTGATGACACGAAATGCCTCCAAACCTATTGCAAGCAAGCCTGTCAAATCCGTCCCTTTGGATGACACCGACAAGCTAGTGGAGGATCCTTATGAAATAATCAGCAATCGCCCTGACAAGATTTGTACTATCGAAGGTATAACTTAATCCTCAAGGTGCAATGTATTCATAATGGTTCTGATAGATCATAAGAAGAAGAAAAATTGCAAAGGGAATCCATGGTGTTGTTTCGGTCTGGGTGAATTTAAAGAGGGAATCTGGAGCCCAAGACCATCAATATTTAATCGGCTTGGTGCAGATTTGAGTTTACAGATGCGTAAGCCTTTGTCTTCATCCCCATCGACGAGCACTGACACTGTACTCAACACTCACTATGGTGGGCTGAGAAACCTTGGTGCGACCTGCTATATGAATGTGACGCTTCAGGTCAGTTCTATTATCTCTTCTATGGTTTATTTTCGTTTTAATCTCCTACCATCTTTCTATTAGACGATGTTTCACAACCTGATGCTTCGAGATTTCATTTATTCCTTCTCAAAAGAGAAGATCACTAACTCCACCACAGATAAAGTCTTATCTAACATTATTGAAGGAATTCAATATATCTTTACCTCTTTACAAAGGAGTAAAAGTATTGTTATTGATCCAAAACCATTCGTTGATGTGATTGGAGTGAGTTATTACATTCAACAAGATCCTCAAGAGTTTCAAAATCTATTATTCTCCAAGTTAGAGTTAATGCGACCTTCCTCTGCCACTAACTCCAACAGTCAAAGCTCTGAACCAGGGACTCTGAAGTGGATGTTTACAGGGAAGGAGAAACATACAATCACTTGTTTAGAGTGTAAAAGGCCGAGATCCAATCAATTAGAGTTCAATGAACTAACTCTTTCAGTAGACAGAGATAGTTCATTAGAAGAGATATTGCAAGGAAGTTTACACTCTTCAGAGATATTGAGTGATGATAATAAGTTGGAATGTGGTCATTGTAAGCGCAAAACTCGAAGTGAACGAGCACACGATATTATTCACTTTCCGCCGATCCTTTGCTTACATTTATTACGCTATGAATATGATCGAAAGACTGCAAACAAGACCAAAACACGGTTTTTACTGAAATATCCACCAGTTCTTAAGATACCCTGCATAGACGGTGGTGCGAAGAATAGTAGCTCAAAGACCCGCAAAGATGAGGTGGAGTATATTTTAATCTCTGCGATATTCCACCTCGGCAAATCTGCTCACGGTGGACATTATGTATGTGATGTGTTTGACTGGGAACGAGGGAAGTGGATTCACTGTGATGATGAATTTATTCTTTTGGATCTTCCCGGTGACGTCTTGTTTCCTGTTTCTTCGACTGATGATAAAGAAGAAGAGAAAAAGAAAGGCGGAAAGAAACCTGCAGGTAAAAAGAGTAGTACAAAGAAGGCTTCTGGTAAGAAGAAGAGGAGGTTGAACCCAACCAAAGAAGAGTTGATGCTTATTACTTCTGACGATGAAAATGAGGAGGATGATGATTCAGAGGATGATGAGGACGAAGATGAAGAAGTTTCCCCAAAAGGAAGGAAGAGGAAGGCTGATGTGATTTGTTTAGATGATGATGATGATGACGGAGACGAAGTACTTATCGTGGAGGAGAACAAGAAGGGAAAGAAATCAAATAAGAAAGATCAAGAACCATCTTCGAGTAAGAAAGGTTCCTCTTCTTCGACCTCATCCTCTTTCCAACGCCAGCGAGATGCGTACATGTTATATTACATCCAACGGGAATATTTAGTGAATGCAAAGACATTTAAAAGGGAAGTCCTGCTCAATCCAGAACTTGATGAGAAGATTGAGAAAGAATCAACTGTGTTTGATAAGAAGGTTGAGGAATATCTCTCAAGAAGACAAGAGTTGGAGCGAGAAATCGAAGAAAGGAAAGCATTAGTTGATAAATTGCTTCTGAGTAAAAATGCTCGCACAAGCATCACTCCAGCTCCACGAGATACGTCTTTTCACCTTTTACCAGTCGAATGGCTCAAGAAATGGGTCGTGGGCGATGAAACGACCTTTCCTTCGTGGAAGCAACGTCAATTAATCACTGTTGATGGTGATGTAAATGTGAAGAAAGACACAATCGAACCGAGTGAAAATGAGAATAAGTCGCAAAACGAGGAGGAAAGCACTGAAGATGGTGAAGCAGATACTAAAAGCAATAATGCGAAGAATGAAGAGGACGACGAAGTAGTTCTCGTCGGGACCACATCAGAGAAGAAGAAGAAAACAAAGGAGAAGACATCAGTTGTTGGAAATCAGGAAAGAGTTTGTATTCATGGAGGGTTAAAGATCCATGCCATTGATGAAATGAAGATTGTCTCTAACTTCGCCTTTGAGACAATCTTCTCCATCTCCCAGGATGAACAGAACAGCGAAGAGAATATGGGCGGTAGCTACTTTAATGCTAATAGCTTCCTATTAGAGAATCTGGACTATGATTTATGTCAGGACAATTATCGATGTTCGAGTTGTTATGATCAGATTATCAACAAAAGACAACAAATTCGTCGAGAGATTCAATTACTTCGTCTGATCGTGGAAAAGATTAGTGCTTTACCTCCCTCTTCATCATCCAAGAGCACAAAGGCAAAGGGAAGCAATCATAACGAAGGAGATGGTTTGTATTATCTCTCGAACCAGTCATATCAACTGGTGAAGCGCTACTTAGGCAGGTTGGAGAAGCAACAGCAGTCGAACAACATCCTCGGCGAGACTAAGGATTCTGATCGAGGGACGACAGATAAAGAAAACAAAGTAAAGCCTTCTTCCAATCTTGTTGACTTGGTTTCAAGCGATCAAAAGCCAAAAATGACTGGAACTCCTTCTAAGACAGAGCAGAAGAAGATTGATGGATTCCTTGTCGAGCGCCGAGGTGCTAACGAGGAGGGCTTGGAAGTTGTTGAGTGTCAAAAGCGGGAAGATGTTTTGTCCATGAGAGATGATGTGTTTGGTGACGGATATGTTATAAATGGGAACCTCCTTTGTGAGAAACATCAGCAGCCTGTACTAGACTTAGAGAAGAAAAGCATTCTGATCTCTGCTGAGGTGTGGGAGTTATTGGTGCAATTGTTCCCTACCGCGAGAGTCATCAGAAAGAATGTGAATGACGTCTGTAAGCTATGTCGTCAGACAGTTGAGAAGATTCAAAGTACAAACGAAGAGATCAAAGCGAAGAAATTCACAGAACTGAACGATGATGATCTTCAAAGATTAAGTAAGAAACCGCGTCAGAAGAGCGATAATGCGAATAATAAGACAACTATGGCGAGAAAAGTTAATTATCCACCAGAGTTTAGTCGATTGAAAGCAGCTGCGACTGTCTCTGATCTTATCTCGAATAGTGATGATGAAGGAGAGGTAGAGATTGAAGATGAGTTTTACGTCATTGATAAAGCCTGGCTAGATAGTTGGCGATCCTACATGACATCCTCCTCCTCGTCTTCATCTTCTGCGAAAGAGATGAAGAGGCCGGAGCTGCTCACAAACAGTCGCTTGCGCTGCCCTCATAATAACCTCTGTGCTAATCTGCATTTCTTCAGTGAGTGTTGCTCTGACCAAGATTACGATGATCTATTGCGACGTCACTTGATGCAGAAAGATATGAAGTCTTCTCTGCCAGATTCTGCCTTCACTCTTCCCTTTACCAGTTTGAAAGATGTGAATGGATTGGTTGAGGTGGAGGTGGTGACGAAGGAGCAATGGAAGAAACTCGTCTACTATCATCATACCTATCCCCGCTGTCAACAACAGCATCTGTCTGATTCAGACAACGTCAGTAATGCCAGTTCTGATGGGACACTAGAAGTTTTTGCAGTGCCATTAACTCCTCAAGTCCCACTGTTGGACACTGCGAAGACCTTAGGAAGTGTGTTTCATCAAATGCAGTGGTCCGTTGTTCCATCCCTCTGTCTTGCCTGTGCTTCAACTGCTTTAGAACAATATTACTTCAAGCAACAATTCTATGAAAACGAAGCGATGACGATCTTTGTGATCAAGGATCCACTACTAATGATAGCATTGCAACAGACCATCTCCTCTACAGGTGATTCAACGCTGTTGTTAGATGACACGGAAGTTGAGAATCTATTGCAAACTCTCTCCACCTCTTCGACCCTTGATGAGAATCCCTCAGAAGAGGGTGGAGTTCGACGATCGACAAGAACGAGGACCCAACGAAAGAAATACAAAAAAGATAAGATCTGGCTCTCTGCTTTCGATGCTGTAAGCTTAGTGAAGCTGAAGATATTAGAGAGTCTGGACATCCCTTTCCTCTCTCAACAATTGCTCTCGACGAACACTGCGTCGAGGGAAGGATTGCTACTCGAGTTAAATCAAGGCAATAAGACGTTGCAAGACCTTCACATCCTTCAACGAGATCTTTTATTTGTCGTTGATCTTCGCAGTCAAGGCGCTGATGGGAAGGGAGAGGATCTGGACTTCATTCATGACTTCTCTGTCTCTACGACCGGCAAAGTTGAGGCAGGCTTTACTGGCACAATATTCTCCTCTTCTGCTGCATCCACCGCATCAATTTCTTCGTCCGCGAATCATAGCAACGCGGTAGAGAAAGAACAACCAAGAGAAGTGATTGAGTTGATGAACGAAGATTCTCAGGCTTCTTTAGACTTCCTTCATACGACTTCACCTGCTGTGATGAGGAAGAAGAGGGCGGACGAACCCTCGCATTCGAAGAAATTGGAAACTGATGAGCCAGTGATTCAGGAAGCCGTTGGAAGCAAACGAACAAGGAAGAATAACAGCAACAGCAACAGCAACGTCAATGCCACACCTCAGAGGAAGAGTCGCGCGAGGAGTGGAACGAAGGGAAAGAAGAAATCAGACGAAAATGAAGACGATTTTGAAGAGGAGGATGTCGGGACAGCGATGATGAGAATGGAAGAAGAAGATGAAGAACTAATGAGGGCGATCGAAGAGTCAAAGAAAGACATCTATCGATAAACGACCTCTAATGTGATAACAACGAATAAACCGAGGCTTCAAACATATTCTTTCTTAATTTACAGCATGACAAGCATCATCATAAGCATCAACATAGATAGATCCTCTACGAGATCACACATTTTCCTCCTTTAGAATAGAGGCGTTGCACCTCCTTTGCAATGATCCAGTGCTCTAGACGATTCGTTCTCGCATTGAATTGCTTTGGCGTCAGAGCATTCGCTTTCTCCAGCTCAGTGAGGAAGGCAGGGAGGTCAACTTGAGGAGGCGGGAAAGAGTCCACCACAGGTCCAAATCTACGCGATAGTCAATGTGAAAATAAGAGAAAACATTGAAATGACGTCACACTCACATTAACTTCGTAATTCGCACAAAGTCTTCGATCGTCAGAAGACGTTCATCGATCTTATCCAGCTCTGATAACGTCACACCAAACTCTCTTAGGCGATGTAAAGGCTCAGCATACGTCAGCCAAGGATTGAGCTTGCCGATCTCCCCAGACTCTCCGAAGAAGTCATCGATGACGTCCATGTTTAGCTCCAGCTCTGCGTCAATACGATTCCACGTGTCGACGATTTTGTCTTCGTTCGTGCAGAAGCGCAGAATGATCCAAACAGGCAGTTCCTTCAGTGGACGAAGAGCAGCTCTGACGTCACCGTCACTGGCCTCGCCGTCAGTGGCGATGATGATGACGGCCTTCTTGCCCGCTGCGAGCAGCGCAGGAGTGCGCTGACGGATGATCTGAGCGATCTCATTAATGTGGCGACAGAGAGGAGTGCCGCCATGAGGAGAGCCTGTGGAGAGCTGCGACACGAGAGCATTGTAGTTGTCAGGTGGTTGAGTGATGTCATATCCGACGTGCAGTGGAGCACATGCATTAAGAAAGCGAAACTCTGTTGGAATACAGCCTCTATGAGCCACCTCAGCATGGAAGAGTAAAGCTGTTGTTAACTCCTTCCAGCGAGAACAGTTCGATGCTCTAAGAGACACACAGCAATAAGATAAGAGCTAGCAGTCAATGAAGGGGAAGAATCACTTACTTCACAGCTCCATTGTATTCAATAGCAATCTTTCCATCACCTGTGGCCATACTTCCACTATCATCACAGATAAAGAATCGGAAAGGAACCTTTTCAAGGTTGTTGATGAAAGCGGTTTGAAGTCCTTCAGGCCATTTCTTCATGGTCAAGTATTCTCGTAAATTCCCTTCATTCTGAACAGAAGGAGGGACGATATCAAAGGCACTAGCCAGTGGAGCAGTCGGTGTAATGCTCATTCTATGAGATTATGAGGGGATTGCGAAGATCTCAGACTAGTCAATCGACTGAGACGAGAGAACTGTGCTCCGTGCACTACAACTATGCACTCACAGTTCCTGAGTATCATAAAAAGAAGCCAGACTTCGAACTTGGTTCTTGGAGTTTTCCAACAACACAAGTCATTTTGAAAGAATTGAGAACGCTTCTTGCATCCCAAATAGATATGTTGCAAATTTTCTATTTTTGTTTGTTATTTTGTTATATTATTTTCTTTTCGCGAATAAGGTTTAGTAAAGCCTTTTTCCGTCTTCCGAAAGCCGCGATGCCGATAGTTTTATAGCGGCAGTCTGCTCGTTCGTTTGTTCTTTTGAGAGAAAAAAAATAACAAATAATAACAAATAATAAGAAATAACATTGTTGTCTATTTGATTCGAGGATGAAGGTATCTACAGCGAATTCCTATAACTTCTATCTGGAGTGTTCGGAGGATTATTCTTGTAATTTTGTTGACATTAAGAATGATGCGAGAGAAAGTGACAGATACTTCTACTCTCATTACTATGAGAAGAGAATGAATAAATACTTCCCTAAGTTCATCAAGCAAGATTGTCATATCTCTCTGAAGGAGTTTCAGCGAGAGATCGTCAAACCACTGCAAAAGATCGCTGACACAGCGACTCAGCGACGACAAGAAGCATTTGAAATCTTTAAGAAAAACCCTTATGCTCCATCATGGCGAAAGCTATACCTTCAATGGAAGTCTTATATGGTGGTTTATTTCATCGAGATGAAGCAAGTGCCTCGTTCTCCCGCTGTTTATAACTTTTATTATTTCGTTAATTCCGTCGGATTCGGCATTCTCTGGACCTTCCTCTACCTAGCGATGGGTCTTTTCTACCTCTTTGATGCACTTCTAGGGAGGGTTGACTGTTGTCGAGGAAGAGAGAAGGAAGAACAATGGCTGAACAGTGTGATGCTCGCACACCCAGAACTAGAGACATCCGCTGTCAACGACTTCATTGAGTTAGAGATGGAAGACCTCCGTGAACGTCTCAGTGAACATTATACCTATGCAAGATTCCATGTAAAGGTCCGCGCGACGCGAGTCAAGCGAGACAATCACTGGTGCACACTTAAACAATTCGTGTTCAAAGTGACACGCCCCGATTTGCACGCTCTCGATAGCAAGTCCATCTCCTTTACCGAGAGCAAGTTCGAGCTGATGACGGTGGACGAGCAGTTCGGCAGTGGCGACACAGAGGAGGCGGAGGAGATGGTCTTTGTGTAATGTTGGAATGGTTGGAGTGATCGTAGGGACATTGACAACCTGTCATAGATATTTATTATCCTTCTTCTTCTTTCTTTCTTTCTTTTGTCGAGTTTCATGACGCGATCTTTTCCTTCTATCGCTGTTGATTTATACTAATGTGATATCGTCGAGAGAGAAATGTGTTAATGCTGTGATTAGATTAGGAGTCGTTTGTTTGAAGGTTCGCATTGTTTTAGTTTTCAACCGTTTTCTCTTGTTTTGTTTTACTTTGTTTTGGTTGATCGGCCACGTCACGTCACGTCAAGTGTCGCTGGTCAACGAGTAACGAAGCATACAAAGGTTTCTGGTTTCTTTTGCATACAAGTATCATGCAACAACCAAAAACAATATCAGTACAAAGTCTTCTAATTAGGCCCTTATAACGTCCTTCAAGTCTTTCATTCGTTCTAATGGTAGACCACTACTAGTAGTAGTACTAACAGAATACTACTACTACTTCTTTGGATTTGTTTTATTTTAATTGTTTTTTGTTTTGTTTTTGTTTTATTTCCTTCAAATCAAAGATCAAAGGTTTTAATAATACTAATATAATATCATATCATATAATATATATTTACAAGGCGGTGGATAAAAGCATCGCCACGCCTCTCTTCGTCCAGAAGTCCGAAGAGAACTTGCCAGCTCGAAGCTCGACAGAGATGACGTAGCTCGGTCGCTCTCTGCTGCCTGATCTGAAGGGATACATATACATGGGACAGGTGTAATAGCCCTTCGCCGCTCTTCTCTTGCCCTCGACAGGTTTGAAGTGAATGATTGGCATCGTGGAGATGAGTTCCATCGGTCGCGACTCTTCTAAGAAACCTCCTGTGTAGTTCCACGTTGCTCCTTCAAGGAAGATACCTGACACGTATACACCGTCCTTCGGGTATTGAGTGACAGAGGATTTATCACCGGACAACGTCACTGGAGTCTCGTAGCTCAGCGAGTCGATGGAAACTCCGTTCATACGCGCTGAGACCTGTAAGACAGCAGTGAGGAAGCCTGTGGGGTACGTCATCGCAGGGAGCCACCAACACATCGGCAAGGTGTCATCGACCCACGCAGTGAAGAACTCAATGCGCATGTTGAGATCGCGCATCCATGAGCCCAACGGTTTGAGCGAGGGATACGTCGAACCCCATAGCTTTGGCACTTTCAGCTGTCCGAGAGCGATCATCACCTCCTCCAGCTCTGACGTAATCGATGCTGTTCCGTTCGTCACTTTAATGATAGTTGACAGTGTACGATGCAACGTGTTCAGAAGCTTGTTATAGCGATCGATCTCTTGGTAGAGCACAGTCTTCAATGGGTCTGGATCAGCACGGACATCGAGTTTCTCTCTCACGGATCTCACGCTGAAAGGCTCCGGTGTTTGTTGTAAGAGCTCGCTGCACTGAGCAGCCATCGGATCTACCGCCTCCTCGTCCACTGCCTTGACGACACGTGGCTGGAGAGAGACTAAAGTGTCGATGAGAGTGTTCGCGTCATCGATGGAAGCGGCCATGTCACTGTTAGAATGTTGTCCGAAGGCAAGAGGATGGTCTGACGGAGGCATGCCTCGAATCAGCTCTTTGTATGCCTTCAGATCGCCTTCTTCCGCGATGAAATAGTCTGGCAAGTCAGAAAGCATGAACTTCTCACTCTCGACACATTCATCACAGAAGAGCTCTCCGATGTAGACGTTGACCAGACGACGATCCCAGTCATCCGTCACTCGTCCACCATAGTTCGCCTCTGCGATGAGATATTTCATGGCATCGAAAGGCACTCTGTCAGGATATTCGTCAAGGAAGACGATGATGAGGTCATGGCAGATTGCGAAGTCACTCTCGTTGAAGTCATACGGGATGTTAAAGCCCAATGACTTGAACTTCCTTCGCTCGAGAAGGATAGCATGGAACCATGCAAGGGCAAACAACAGGCGCTTGTATTGGAATGGATGACCACAACGAGCGAACTGCTCCTCGGAAATAGTGTTGTAGAGAGTGAGAATATTCGATCGCAAACCTTTTGGTGGCTCAGTCGTCATCTTGATTCCTCGCTGTAAAATCGAAATAGGGAAATTAGGATCAGGAGATGATGATAACCAAAGACGGAACTTCGGATGAGGATTGCCTTCGATCAGTGATTCGATCATCTTCTCCAACGTTGGCATCCAAGACAACATCAAGTGACAGTTCGCCAAGAACACCCAATTTCCTTTTGCCACGCCTTCCTCGATCATTCGCACAGCAGTTGGTGCTTGTCCTTGACCGAGCGCACAGTTATCCACCTTCTGACCGAGCTGTCCAGCGAGTTGGAAGATACCAGCCGTTGGATCGACACCAGGCGAGAGCACGAAGATGAGAGGAGTCTTACAGTTGGAAGTTTCGTAAACTGCTTTGAGGTCGAATGAAGGAGGATCAACGTACTCTGGACCAATATTTGCTGCCACAAACTTCGCTCCAGCAAAGAGTAATCGATCCATGCGCAAGGCCTTCACAAGACAGAACTTCTGTAACTCGGAACAGCGAACCGACCAGTCGCCAGGCATGGTTTCTTGTTCGGGTTTGTTTGAGGTATACCATGCTTTCCATTCTCTGTGCATCTGCTCGAAAGACGAGACAATACCCTGGAAGCCTGGGATCTTGTCCATCTCGGTGATGTTGTCCCAGACTTGACTCGGTAACCAATCTTCAGCAGGATTCTTTCTTTGTAGAGCTCGATCAATCATGCCGATGCCGAGAACGAGGAAATTAAATTCTTCTTGGTTAATTGTACCAGCTGTTTCCATTATCTTGAGGCAAAGTTGTAAGGAGAAGAGAAGCTTGTGGGCCTCAAAGAGACCGCGGCAAGTGTATCGGTAAACTGCAAGAGTGTGTTCAATGTTAATATCCTCGCAACGTTTTGCTACTGGCACATCCAACGAGGATACACGACTGCTTTCAATGCTTTGGTTGAAGAGATCGACGTATGCATCAAGAGAGAATTGATACATAGGATCAACACGAGACATATCATCCAACACGAAATAGGCCAGAGAAGCACGAATTGCAGCGGAGCGATAGCCGAGACGGGCTTGATCGATCTTCTTTTCTGTTGCCTCTGCGTCGATGAGTTGTTGGGTTACTGACTCTGACGTAATTTTTGATTGCTGTAAAGTGTTAACTAAGCCTTCGTCATCTAACAATGAACCTTTAGACTCGCTGAGTAAGCGAAGAATCTCATCTTCTAATTCAACTAATTGTCTCTTTCCAGCAGCAACTCTTATCGTGAGTTCGGACTTTTGCTTCTCGAGATTTGGCTCTTCCTTTTGCACGACTATACCCAACAATTGTGCTTCTAAACCATCCTTTTTCACGGCAAAATTGACCACAGTCGCCTTAGTAGAGATTTCTGGCGTATAATGCGGGTTGGCGAGCTTAGTAGTTATGTAAAGCTTGAAATCTGGCGAATAGTCCAACTCTTTATCACCCAGACGTAATATCTCTCGATTTCCGACTTTGAGGATGGATTTTGATAAGACTGGCTCTAATGCTGGATCGATTTCCTCGAGAATATCTTGTAAGAGCACAGGAAATCCGTACTGAACAGCATTTTCCACTTCGCGAAGGAAACCTGTCATCTTTAAGTCGATGATACGTAAGCGGCTTCCTTCCATATTTCGAATCCAACGATTGGCTTGACCTTGAGGATCGATCATTAAAGGCCAGCGACGACCTCTCGTCGAAATAACACCGTTCTCTGTGCTGAAATCATCCTTTGGTAATCCTTGGATGTTCCAGTCTCTAACATCAGTTGGTTTAGCGAGGAAACGTGTAAAGTTGAAATTCTCGGTGACTGGAAGCTTGTGAGTCGCAACAGATTGATTCCATTGCTTGAGCAGTGAGTTTCGATAAGATGTTTCAAAGGGACCTGCATAAGAGAGGAAAGCCGCTCCAATAAGAGCATCACCAACAACCTTAATCAAAGAAGCATTGTACTCGCCAATGGAGGCTTGCCAACGAGTATATTCACCAGAAAGTCCACGAACTAACTTGTCCGCTCTATCTAATTTCGCCTGCAAGGATTCAGCTTCATCTCGTAAGCGATTCTTCTCATTTACTGAAGTATCGTAGGACACTTGTAATGCGGCGAGTTTTGCAGTAACGACTGCGAGTGCATCCTGAGCCTCCTTTAGAGCAGCCTGCTTCATTGCAAGTGATTCGGAAGCTTCCTTCAAGCGCTGACGCTTTGGTGCGACTTCTTTAGCAACATTGGCGTAAATGTAAATGGCATGGACCCAAACACAAAGAGCAGCGGCAGCACCAGACACTTTCTTGACCTCTTCCTTTTGAAAGGTAGGCATTTCGACATATTTCTTGACTTTATTAATGGTTGAGGCGGAAACGTGGTCTTTATCGAACATTTTGATCTGTTGGAGGAAATTTGCCTCTGATAAGATCTTTTTAGCTGTGGCCCAATCCGTAGGCTTGTTGAACAGAATCATCACAGCCTGAAGCACCGTTTCGACCAAGGCAGGAGGTTTTGTGTAAGCCTTCACTTCCGACACGGAGGACTTATCCAATTTATCGACTTCCTCCATAGCCTTCTCAAGTGCAGGCATAGCGATGGCGAGATCTGCTTCAGCATCATCAGAAATAGCTTTACATTCAGCTGCCTCTAATGCAATACGCTCTGAATCGGCCTCCACTTGCTTTCGCTGCTCATCGGCGACGCGTCGCTCAGAAACGATTTGTACCAATAAGTCCTCACAGTCTTTCTGAGATTGAGCCACGACAATCTTCTTCACCTCAAGCTCCTTAGAAAGAGTTTCGACTTGTTCCTTGGCATCTTCTAATTTCGCCAAACCGTTCGCCAGCTTATTCGCTGCTGATCCGAGTTCGTTACTCTTCTCCGACAAAAGAGCGCGGTATCATTTCACTAATTCCAGATAGTTCGTCGGAGTGACATAGTTGTAACGACGAAGAGCAAGCTGCATTCGAGTTGATTCATTAATCACAGCGAGATGCATATCAGCGAAAACTCCAGAAATTTTCGGTCGGAAAGTGTCATCAGTAAACTCGACTTGTGATAAAAATTTCATTGCCACCTCCTGCAACGCCTCGGCAGGCCAGGTATGGAACCAGTCAATGGTGGTACAGTTTACTAATCCAGGGTACATACGACAGCGACGACGAAGATTTTCTCCGATAGGACTCATCGCAAGTACAACATGCAAGTTAGATCGAACTCGATCAATGAAGAAGCGCCATAAGGAATCTGGAGTCTCATCAAAACCAGCAGAAGTTGCAGGCTTGCGCACAGCATCAAAGATGGCGGGTAATTCATCCTTACCAAAGAGATTAGGAACGACGCCAGAGGAAAGAATGTTATTAATATCTTCGAGGAAACGTTCATCTTTAACTTGGGTATCATTGAAAAGGAAAACAACTTTCTTGTTTTCGCAACCAGCATTCAAATAAAGCTTTTTAATATCTTCTCGGAATTCTAATAAGCGGTAGTTCTTGGTAATCTCGATAGTGAAGGTAACCATTCCAGCGATAAATGAAGAAAGACGTGTCAAAGACGAGCGACCTGAGCCTCCCACACCAACCAACATCATATTACCTCTCGCCTGGATAAGGACACGATGAATACGACAAACGTGCATGATAGCGTCCTTAAACATTGATAAATCCATAGGAATAAGCTTTGGTTCCATATTGTAGTCTTCTAACTTCTCCTCGATTACTGAGCGCACCTTCTGGTAATTCGTGACCTCTTCATAAGAATATTCCCCATTTTCATTCGCCTCTTGGAAGAAAGCGCAGAAAAGCGGTCCAACTTTAGGATCAAGGGCGTCAGACATGATTGAGCCCCAATCTTTTCCTAAATTCTCATTCAATTTTGTCATCAAAATTTCTCTGAACTTCTGCTCATCTTGTGACTTCGTTCGAAGGAAGCGATCAGAAAAAACTCTTTGGCACTCGTGCACCCAGAGACGCATCATGCCCTCGGGGGAGAAAATTGTTGCTCTTCCAGCGAGGAGGACACCCTGAATGACTTTTGCTACGTCGCGAATGTTGAAAATGTAGTGGAATTTCTCTGGGGTCATCAAGAAATCACTATTTACAACTTTGAAGACATTTAATGTCGCGGTTGCAAAGTTGGAGGAGAGTTGACGGATTTCATTGTCGAACTCCACAAATTTGGAAGAAAGAATTGCATCGAAGATCTTGACGATTTGTGAATCGGCTGGGAAGGTGAGGTTAACAAGAGCGAATCGAGCTTGAGTGCGCTGGCAAATCGCGTTTCTTCCACCACCTGGATAACCCATCGCTGTAATGAGCTGTGAGTCCAACACGAACTTCCATGTACATTTTTGGCGATCGTACCAACCATTATAATCCATCCAAAGTCGGACGAGTTCAAGTGGAGGTTGAAACGGCGACTCTGCGGAGGTTTTTGTTGGCATATTGAAATCATCGATGAAAATGATCAAGTTCTTTCCTCCTAATGGTCCCAATTTATCCTTGGAGCGTTTTTCCATCGGAGCTTCAATGATATCTTGGACTGCAGATGATGTAGTCGCAGCAGAGAAGTTGATGACGAGCTGTGAAAAGTTATCTGGGAGGTCCTTCAAAAGCGTTTGAGCGAGGACAGTCTTGCCGGTACCAGTTCCTCCGACAAGTAAAACATGTTTTTTGATCTTCATGAAAGTTTCAACAACATATGAATTTCTCACTGTGTCAATGGTTGGAACGATCATATCGTGGAAAGTCATGTTCTTCAGAGGTCTCCACGTCGGGACTTTCGTGTCCCAACCAACAATGTCATTCTTTGCAATATCAACGAAGTAATCAAAGACCGTGTTAGCAGGAGGGAAAATCGCTTCAACATCAGAAAGACAAGTTGATATCTTCTTCCTGCCAATTTCATCGACCGCACCTCCCACAGTCCATGCTAAACAGAAAATAAAGACTTTCTCAGTAACCGAATTGTAATCAGAACCGAGCAACTCCTTCTTGAAGGCGGCGGCTTCCACTTGACAGATGGCGTCATACATCGTACACAAGCTCATAACAAGGGCGAAGTCAGAGTTCTTTACTGGCTCATTACAGTTCAATTCCTTGAACTTTAGCACACGTGGAAGGTACTTCTCAAATAAATCACGATGGAAGTTCATATTCTCTTCATCGTTCTTGAACTTTTGCTGCAACCACGAATCTGTGTATGTCTTCCAACCGAGTTCTGAAGCATCGATGTAAATCATACCAGCTCTAGAAACTGTGGCAGGCGAAGCAACTCGAAGGTCTTGAGTCTCGAATACTAACGACATTGTGTTAGTTAATGGAATTCGATCTCCGTTGATTAAAGTGAGGATTTTATTATCATCCATAACGGAATTCATACTTTCAATCCACATAGCATCAATTGGTCCATCAAATAAAATCCACTTCTCGATAGGCTTCTCGTCTTCACTACACTGCTTAAAGATAGTGGAGAGAATACCATCTTTCCATTCAAAAGTTGCAAGGTCATAAGCACCATAAAGCTCGTCTAACTCGATTGATTTAGGGTTAATAATGAAAGGAGTAACAGCCATGAAGCCTTCTGCGTTAGCTTTAGCCAATGAAGTCTGAGCAGCTGCTAAAATACGCCACGCTGTAGATTTTCCACCCATAGGATCACCAACTAACATATTGCAATGACGAGTTAGACGAGAATCATAAAATTGAAAGATTTTCGAAATCAAAAAGTCATGCTTTTGCAAATTTGCTTTGGATAGTTCGGCCTCAATGGCAGTTTGGAGAGTGCCATATTCTGAAACTGGTAATTCCAATCCAGGGAACAAATCGCCCAAGAGCAATCTAAATAATCGCTCATCGTCTTTAATGAACTTAGGAAGATTCATGTCTCGTAAAGCTCTCATGAGAATCGCTTCCTCTGTCATGGTCGCGTCAGTTCGCTTCAACTGCCCGGCCATATTCAACACAGCCTTCAGATTACGCAGACCATAATCATAGTGGTCTTGCTTGGATAACTGTTGGACCATGAGCGAGTACAATGTCACAGTTTTCTTGGCCATGACACGAGCTTCATTGAAACCCTCAGAGGCAAGCATAACTTCGGCAATCATCGTAAGATCAGGTGCCATCATAGCCACAGGTCTCATAAGTGCTTTTAAGTTGTCTGGAAGTTCAGTACGACCAGCATAACCAGGATTCATGGTAATGAAGACACCGCAGTTAGGGTTGCAAGGAATGTTGGTTCCCATGAAAGCGAATGAAGGAACTTTAGCGCTCAAAGCATTGAGAATAGAGAGAATTTGCATCGCCACGACTGAAATAACTTCAATCTTGATACGATTGAACTCATCAAAGCAACCCCAGGAGCCGGATTGAACTAAACCAGAAAAGATTCTTCCCACAGACTTATAGTCCATACCGTCTGAGCAGTTGATCACAACCACGTACTTTGCTAAATTTTTGCCTAAATCTTTGACCGTTTCCGTCTTCCCGGTTCCTGCAGGACCGAGAGGATTTCCACCACGATTTAAATACATAGCAGTGATAAGCGTGAGAACACATCTGTCGGTAAGTGGTGTAACTACTAAACGACCGTTGTTACCCTGATACTCGTAAGAATACTCAAGAACTGAGTTTGTTTGACGAACTTCGCATTTTCCAAACTCTCCTTGCTCTTTAATAAAAACAAAGCGTAGTTGGGAAAGCCATTCAAAATCTGATACCGATGTGCAGTTTGCTTTAACCATGCGCTCAATGACGTCACGATTATGAATTTCCATGGTAATCAACGCAACAACCTTATTTCTTTCAATCTTTGATAACGGCGAGCGAATCATTGCTGTTAGCTTGTTTAAATAACTTACTTGCTTCTTCTTTTGCTGTTTTAATGCTCCCTTCGTACCGGACGAGATGGCGATTAAGGCTTTGGTACAGTCTGTTGTCCACATGATGGAGCCAGTGGTGATAATCAACTGACCGATGGTATCTTTGACCCATTTTTCCTTCTTTCCTTTAAATCCTTGAATTGCAACGTTAAGAAGCTTTGAAATGCCTCTTCTCATTGCCTTTTCCACTTGAACCAACCACAATTCGACAGCACCATCAATAATGACGTTGTCAACAAAAGCTGCAGTTTCTCCGTCAGGAGCATTCATCAAAGTTGCTTCAAATGTCTTTAATGCACCAGTTGGAGGATTCATCTTTAAGGTCTTAATGCCTTCAAAGCACTTTTTAATATGCTTTTGCACAGCCACTGGATCTTTGCTTTGCCCTAAGATTTCTAAAAGATCATCGTCGGAAACGAAATAAAATCTTGGGAAAATCATTCTCTTTGTCTCGAGGTATTGATCTAACGATTTCTGGATCTTTTCCAAGCCTTCATCCATTTTTCCGATTAAAGGTAAAAGACCGTCTGCAAGACACGTGCGACGAGCGATTGGATCTCGGTGGAAACTTTCCATAACTTTCAAGAAGTCACTATTCACATTCACGAACAGAGTATATTCATGGGGTAATTGCTTGGCGATATCACCACCGGACATGAAGATACTTTCCAAATAAATCCACTTCCTTTGAACGCCGAGAAGACTTTCGACCACTTCCGATATAGTGCTTAACGTTTTCTCCCAATCATCAATCTTAGCTTGGAAGGAAACATAAAACTTTGACGATTTCATTGTTGATAAAGCCACTGAATCATCTTCAAGGAATTGAGTGATGTCATCAACGGCTTTTAATTTGTAATACTTATCTTTATAGGCACCGACTTCCAACTCGACTGTCGACCATCTCTTTTCAAGGTCTTGGAGGGCTACTTCGATCGCTAATTCTTTATTCGCATTGGCAGACAATTCACCAATGAACTCGGCATGATTTTTAAATCCTAATCTTACGACCTCATTCAAGGTAAACGAAGCGCTCTTTTGATCGAACTCTGTGCCGATTCGATCTTGCAGTGCTGCCCAATGACGAGGACGCAATGCTTTGTTCCGAAGATCTTGTATCAGTGGAATGGTGTCTCGGAAGGAATCTAATTCTGCTTTAATGCTCTCCCAAACCTTCCAACGCTTAATATCACGACCCAGCTTTCCCACTTTCTTAACATAGTTCCCGGCAATATTCTCCATCTCTTCAACATTCAAGTCTTGGAACTGTCCGTATTTCCAAGTATCCCAATTATTCTGCCACTCGATAGTTATTGTCCAAATTTGAGACAAGAAATCGATATCCTTCGTCAGGGCAGTAAGATCCTTGTGTTCTGTGGAAGGGATAGAAAAGATCGATAAACCAGTGGCCAATGCGCTTTCACGCTCTTTCGCTTTGGCAATTTTGGCTTTATAGTTCTCAATCATTTGTAATGCATCTTCAGGCTTAATATTCTCATTATTGTAAGGTAGTTCGACTTGAGACTGATTTCGCAGTTCGGTCATCTGACTGCCATAAGAATCCATCTGAACCTCAAGGTCTCTCTTCATAGAGACTTTACACTTTTCTAATACTTTCTCAGAGTCGTGAATAAATGATATAAACTCTTCACAAGAGGACTCTAAGGTCGACAGCATGACCAATTCTTCATCTTTCACAACAACTTCAAACTTTGACAGAGTTGCGTAAATTTCTCGCACCGGATCAAATTGTGCCTGTATATTGGGTAAGTTCTCTTTAATGTCCTTGCAAGAATTCAACTTAGAGCTCAATTCATCGAGATTCACTGGTGCAACCTTTAACGTATCTTGGGAAGCCTTGAAAAAATCATAAATCTCATTCAGCTTCTGAGCGCCGTTTTGATTCAATAATGACGTCAGCTTCTGCTGTGCAGAGAGACAGTAGCCGATCAGAGTATCTTTCATCGTATTACAATCAATACGTACGAAGTTGATCACATGCGTAGATGTCTCGCCATTAATTTCGTTCTGTAAGACACGATATCTTGTGATTTCTAAATCAAATTGTGCAGGAGTATTCTTCGCATAATGACGTAATAGATTAGCGGAATTCTTCTCACTCTCCCATAAATTTTTGTATTTATCCCAATAAGAAAGATATTTCTGCAATTCAGTGGCAGTGGAGGACATACCGTTCATAATTTGAACAACAATACGGAGGATATCAGAGTCATCAGAGATGATCTCGTAATAGGACTTAAATTTATTTGTTCCCTCATTTCCTTCAGGTTGTACGTTATTTATTGTGGCAGTACCTTCATCATTCGTAGAAAAGGACTGATTATTAATCATCGTGACGTCGAAGATTTGTGCGCGGACTCTTGGAACAGCAGTAACAACAGAAATCACTTCTTTCGCAACCACGTTGACTGAGTGTGTTAAATTGACCATCGATGGCATGTAAGACACTCTCATTTCATCTAAAAGAATGTTCACAGTAAATAACGTCTGTGGATCGGTCTTAGAGTCTCCGTTGATCGCTCTCGACAGCTCTTGTAATGATCTTTTCACTGACTGTTTCAAAGCTTGTTCTACATTTTTATCGATTGTAGCAACCTGACTGCGCCACTCCCTTTGAACCTCTGTAGAACCTTCTTTGAAGTTACGGAAAGTGCTGCGAAGTGTGTTCAAGATCTTCAAATAGGCTTGCTCAAACTGGGAGAACATGATATTGCGATGCTCTTGCTGTCTCTTTTCAAAGATGTCGCCTTCATACATCTGATTCTTATCCACTCGTAACAATAATGCAGTTGAGATCTGTTTTGTGAGCTTATTGATCATGTGCTTGCAGTCCTTGAATTCCTTGACAACTGAATGCACCTCAGCACAATGGCCACAGCAATCGCGGACGTACATTTCGATCATGCCTCGATTCTGCCAGGTGAGCTTTGTCATACCTTGACCAATGCGACGATCAAGTTTGCGGATATGATCAAGAAATAAACGCTTTTCTTCAGCATTCACATCTCTGATAATATCATTATAGGCACGAACGACGAGCATCACGTTCTCTCGCATAATTCGTAGCTGCTCTTTCTTATTGCACAAATCATGCGCCACGTATGGAATAGAGAATTCTCCCTGGAATTTCTCCCAATAAGAGACTTCTGAGAAGAGAGCTAGGAGATCCTCATCAAAGTTACAAACGATCTCTGAACCGACTTTGTTCGTGTTATCATTGTCAAATCTTCTCAAGAGTGGCTTTTCTAATCGTAATTGTAAGCCGTTGTCCTTCGCTTTATTGTTCAAGTCCTCCAACCACAAATTATATCTTGCAGTCTTAAAATCTTGAATCACGGATGCAAGTGAAGTCATTGCTTCCTTCGACTCATCGAACTCTCGCTCTGATAAAACATATTTTAATCGCTCTAGAGAGGTATACGAATTCTTCACAATGGTGGCAAGGGAATGCGCCCATAATGCCGATCCGGCGAACTGAGGCTCGTGTAATCGCAAAGGTGGATTCATTCTGGCTAACTCGAATTCGCTTCGAATAACTTGGACTTGCTTGAGGAACAAATGGTTAGTTTCTGTCGCTTTTCTCTCAACACAATGAATAACGGTATCACGCTTTGCTAAACGATAAAATGTTTCAACTAAAACAACACCGTCGCTGACTGTGGCATTATTTTCGAAGGCTCCATTAATAACATTCGTAAACATCACCTCTAAATCTTTAATATCAGACTTAAAATGGTTATAATCGTCATGCCAACGTGAAATTTTCACATCTAAAATATCATAGTCCAATTTACGAACTCTGTCGATATGATATTCGAAAGATTCTTGAATTCCTTTAATCCCATCGATTATTTCTTGAGCCTTTGTGCCACCAAAATGAGGCACAGGTCCTGGTAAACCTTTAGTAATTGCAGACTTTCGTACAAATTGCATTTGACTTTCACAAACTTCGATAAGATCACGACATCGTTGCACGAATGCATCAATTTGAGCAAAAATAGAAGCATCATCGATTTCCCACGCTTTGCCATAACGTTGCTTCTGTCGAGCAATCGCTACAACAGTTTTGTGATACATTTCCTTCCAGGTAATGCCACAATGGATCGCATCTTTTAATCGCTGCATGGCAAACTCGACATCGCCGTCTAAAACTTCCTTAATATTGATGTGTTGACGGAAACGTCTAATGATCTCATTTGAAACTTTTCTCAAAATACCCGCTGCATGCTCATTATCATTATAGAATGATGAAAGAGACCAGATTAAACGAATTCGATTCAAAAGGTCAGGTAAAATACTGACAATCTTCTCTGGCTCGATGGTTCTCAACGCTGTGCATTGCGGTCTAATGCTCTCGAGGAATTTCAAATTATCATTGGATTCCGCAGCGCGACTAACAATCTGCTGGGTTAAGGTTTGAAATGGGCCAATATAATTTGATTTTGCATACTGGAGAACATCTATAATACGCTTGACTCTATCACCTTCGAGTTGTTTCTGGATGCCCAAAAGATCTTGTGCTCGCACCTTCCAAAATTCGATTTCATCAAGCGGTCCTGACGTCTCCGCGGATCCTGAACTATCGTGGTTGTTTACAACATCTTTAATTTGTCGAGTCCAGTGAATCACTATAGACTCCATGATTTGAAGGCGTTCTTTGTCTTGCGCGGCCTCTGAAACGCTGTTATATTCGAATATTGGGCAATACAGAACAGTTCTGCCACCAGAGAAGTGCACAGTATCAGTTAATGTTGCCATACACCGGTGGTAATGCCCAGCTAACTCATTATTTCGTGAGATATGCTTCTCAACAAGACCCTTCATAATTCTCTCGAACCCTAGCAGGGAGACTCCCTTTCCTCCGATCGATCCGTATTGAACTTCTCTCTTGACATTATCTCTATTCAGTGCGGTAGCATTGGCTCGAATAAAGTAAGCGACAAGGCCACGATCAAGGATGTTTTTCCCAATGTCTTCACAAATGAAGCGAACTTTGTTACCTTCTGCATCTCGCACGATAGAAAGGGTCTTCGGTCCTAAACCAGTAATAAACTCAACAATAACACCATGCCCGTCTTCAGGGTTCCAAGTATTTTCAATAAAACCAAGTAAACTCAATTTTTCAGTCATCCACGTCAACAGATAATCATAATTCGCATGATACTGTTCATCCGTGAGTTCAACATTTTCAGCTAAATCTTCCATCATTATCAGAAAAGACTGTTCTTAACAAGAAGGCACGGGTTA
>VFQN01003554.1_pt1 | contig 22047 bp, 31 predicted proteins | sample 3512371 | NCBI WGS metagenome assembly VFQN01 (sample SAMN10412370, study PRJNA504923) | tailings metagenome | isolation source: Replicate 2 from Balatoc abandoned mine | place: Philippines: Itogon, Benguet | collected 2017-08-28
CACCTAACGCCGGCCGGCAGAACTAAGACAGAACACGAACACAGACAAGAACAAGGCTACCTGCTTGCATACAGTCGCAAGGCATGCCCAAGGAATGCACGTGCCGGTATTGGGGTCCGACAAGCTAGCACGTCTGGGGACCGCACCGCGGCACAGCAGGACAGCTCCTTGTGACTCGAATTGAGAGTGTATCACAGGTTGTAAGTTGTCCCGCCTGAGCTGCGCCACTAAAGCTGTCCCGACATAGTTGTCTGTCTTGAGGATATCCGTCGTTGTAGTACTGGTACAGACCCGCGGGTCGAAACCTGGGCCAACCTGCGCTGACCCGCGCTGACCTGACCTGACCTGCGCTGACCTGACCTGCTCACCTGCCCTGCCCTGCGCTTACCTGCCCGGACCTCCGCTGACCTGCTCTGACCTCCTCTGACCGTCCTCGACCTGTGCTGACCTGAGCTGGCTAACTGCGCTGACTGGCATGGATTACCGGTACGTGGCACATGCCCTTGCGCGGCCTGACCAAGGGACCGCTGCGTGGGCCTGACACATCAGGCCGGTAAAGTCTTGTCGCTAAAGATGCTAAACTCTACTGCACATCTGGAATCACCTACACCCTAGGAACAGTTGATTCTGGAGGATGCCAGGGACACTGGGTTAGGCGGACAGTCATACGCTCTGTCTGCGCTCTCGAAGGTACCACCTTCCACGAGCACCAAGGTCCTTTGCACCAGCTGGTGGGCACGACCCTGCCGAACCCCTCTTTCCCACATATGGTTCAGAATGGTGCCAAAGAAGTCAAATACTATGAGAGCAGGGGCCCACGAACACTATATCCGAACCGGACGGCCACCTGGGCCCTACGCATGTGCCGGCAGGCCCACGAAACCCTAAGGGCGCGTGATGGGGCGTACGGCGAGCATCAGGAGTTCCAGCCTGGTTCACGGAATAAACTAAGAATCCCCCCCCTCCCCCCGCCTTATAAACGGTGCGATGCCAGGGGGTTTCCCATACGGGACCCGTATTCGCCTGCTCCTTCTGGAGGGCATGAGGGACAGAGGCGATCGTCACCTCTTGCCTGGGTAAAACGCACAAACTAGGGGTCCAGAGCACGGCAAGCCGATGACGGGGCGGGCTCAAAGTAAGTATCATGGGCGCCATCGTAGCTTACAGTTTGACGTGGCATACCCAAGCGGTGTCCAGGGGGTTCAGGATTCCACGAGGATTCCAGTGCTGACACCCGTACGACACACGGTAGGTTGGGTGCTTCCAGATAAGAAGCGGTGCTTCGTACTTGCTGTCTCGAAAGGCCCGAATTACACCGTGTCAAGGGCAGGCCTCATGGATAGGCCTGGAGGGACATCTCCGTTGTACCGGACACTGCAGGTGGGCGGTTCATATTCTCGACAACTCGACAGCTCACGGTGGGGAAGTTGACCCTGCTGTCCTGCCCTCACGAGTGAAAGTGGCACTTCTAAGGCACGCTGGCTCGCACTAGCTGTCGTGCCCTGTTACTGAAAGTAGCAATGCACGGCACACGGGCAGATAAAGTGGCTGAGTGGGTGGACAGCGCGGCCACCGGCATGGCCTTACCTGAGCGCTGTGCTTGTGCAGCATACCGTAACCTGTTACCCAGGTACCGTTATCTTCAAAATACGTGGTGGCTCTGATGTGATTTCGAAACGACACCGGTGACCAGGTATCCATGCAGGGGGCGGTGGGGCTTGGCCCTTTCCGCCCTTACCGTTGCTCGTTGCAGCGGTTTGCGTGGAATGGCTGCGTCACCACGTCAGCAACCTCCTCAACTTCACATGCTCTTAATTCACACGCAGCTCAGCATTACCCAACACATTGTCTTTACACTTAATATTCTGTCTCCTCACAAGGCAGATCAAGCGTAGCGTTCAGCCGTTCACCCAAGAGAGCACGTTGGAAATGGAGTCGTCAGCTGCGCAGTCGCGACTTGCGGTTCTGTCCAAGCAATTGCTTCCAGTAAGAATAGCTTTTGAGGCATAAGCAGGACAGCCTTCTTCTGTGCATAATATCTTGGCACAATTGCTAAGGCAGGGCCGTGCCGCCGCTCTTCCTCGTTGCCGCAGGTTTCTCAAGATGCAGGACGGCTGTCGATGCAGGTAAACTTGCGTAAGCAGCAGTCTGCACTTTGCCATGGTGCGTAATTCCCCATCCACAGCTGACACGGCGAACTGCTACCCTTTGGTCGCAGGCCTGCGCTGCCGGCGATTCCGCTGCCTATGAACGCCGCAACACTGCCGATGACGATGTCGTTATCGTCGCGTCGCTGCGCACTCCCCTGACCAAGGTAGGACTGGGTCGGTTGCCAGTGCGTGAGGGCGACGTGTGCAGGTGGCCAGCCTGCTCTCCTCAACGGGCCCACAGTTCTGCCTGTTTGCTACCACAGGGGGCCCTGCATTGTATCCCTCTTGCATACCGACACTGCAGCGACTTCACGTGTACTCTGATTTCTAACATGTAAGTCCCCCACGTTGCGCTCAGGAGGAGGTCATCCAACTGACACCATGCGTGACCCAAATGACCCCATGTTACAGTTCCCGTTCCCATCGTTACCCTGACTTGCTACCCTGCCATACCGCGTCGCTTGAAACCGTGTAGGCCAAGCGCGGTGGCCTGAAGGACACGGACGCGGTTGACCTGCTGGCCACCGTGTTCAAGGCCATCCTGGAGCGCACCCGTGTGGAGCCAGAGGTGGGACAGGGGGCGAAGGGTGATACGGTGGTTGTACAGCAGCGAGTGAAGCATGAAGGGTGTGATGTGGATAGCAGGTCACATCCCTGTGCAGACCGCGGAGTCGCACGGTGTTTTGGCACTGTGGTGCGTCTGCATTGTACTTGCTTGCGAGCAGCACGATACGACTGGTAGTGGTATAAGCCGCACAAGTGCAGGGGCAGAGTACAACGTGAAGCGCGCCCAGCGCCGAGCACTTGCATGGCTTGGGCCCTACGGTTCAGATGGGAAGTGGCACCTGCCGCGTGTTGTGACCGAACTGAATTGAACGTTGTATTCTGGTCCCCCTCGCAGGCCATCGGCGACATTGTGATCGGCAGCGTGCTGGGCCCCAGCTCGCAGCGCGCCAACGAGTGCCGCATCGCGTCCTTCTTCGCTGGCATCCCCGAGCAGGTGCCCGTGCGCACCGTCAACAGGTGGGGCGGGGTGTCGCGGGCAGGGCTTGGCTCGGTTTGGTGGGGGCGGCATGCGATACGGGAGATGGCGTGGGTGATAGCTGTTGTTCAGCGTCGGCATCATAGGCAACTTGTGCCACCCCGTGGCTACGGGACAACTGGAAGCAGTGCGTGTTGTGCACCTGCCAGTGAAGCGGAGACGCGGAGTGTTTCCCGGGTCCCTGAGTAGCTTTCCCGGAGCTCCTGGAGTAGCGCCCTTACTGCCGCTGACCTTTTCTGATTTGAGCATGATATGGGTCGGCTATGCGCACCTCAAGCTACAGATCTGATTCGGAAAGGGCTAGGCACTCCTACGTGGGTTCACCCCCTCGGCTACGCTGCCGGTCACCCGCCGACCCCTTGCCAACCTAACACCCGTACTACCTCGCCTGCCCCTCTACCCCACCTCAGGCAGTGCTCCTCCGGCCTGCAGGCCATTGCCGACGTGGCGGCCGCCATTAAGGCCGGCTTCTACACGGTGGGCCTGGCGGGCGGCGTGGAGACCATGTCGTCCAACCCCATGGCCTGGGAGGGCGGCATCAACCCGCGCATCGGCGACTTCCCAGCCGCGCAGGGCTGCATGCTGCCCATGGGCGTCACCAGCGAGAACGTGGCGGCCAAGTACGGCATCGACCGCCGCACGCAGGTGCGCAGGGATGACGGGGCATGGGACGGGAAGTGGAAGGAAAGGGGTGATGGGGTTGCTTGACGGGAGGGGCGTTTGGTGCCGGGGGCACGTGCAGCTGACCGGCAGGGTGTATATGGACAGTAGGCGGCTAGTATGGCAACCTTAGCGCGACTGGATCTGCTCGCTGACCGTGTTTCGGCGTGCCGATTACTCATCTGCAGGACGCGTTCGCCGTCAAGAGCCACAAGAAGGCCGCCGCCGCCAAGGCCGCCGGCAAGTTCAAGGACGAGATCGTGCCCGTGAGCACCAAGGTGGTGGACCCCAAGACCGGCCAGGAGACGCCCGTGGTGGTGACGGAGGACGACGGCGTGCGCGCCGACGCCACCGTGGAGAGCCTGGGGACGCTGAAGGCCGTGTTCAAGAAGGGCGGATCCACCACCGCCGGCAACTCGTCGCAGGTGGGCCTGCTGGATATCCCAGTAACACTATACCTTCGATTGTATGCAGGGCGCACGTTTATAGCATGTGAACTGAAGTGGCACAAGTGCGGGACGGCGCGGTGTTGCTGTCACGTGCCGTTGGCGGTACCTGCTGGTTGTACAGTACGCAACCTGCCTATGCCCCTGACCTGAGCGCAAGGTCGTGTGTAGCGCCTGCTCCTGAACCTCTGAGCCTCACCTTTTCACATCCGCCCCCCCTCACCTCCTCCTCCGGTCTCGCCTTGCCACCGGTCCTCTCTTTGTGTGTCGGTACCACAGCTTCTCCCTGACGCCTTCCACGGTTCCACTCACATCTTGCTGTGCCTCCCCTCCTTTCCCTGCCCAGGTGACGGACGGCGCCGCCGCCGCGCTGCTGATGACCCGCGCCGAGGCGCGCCGCCGTGGGCTGCCCATCCTGGGCATCTTCCGCTCCTTCGCCGCCGTGGGCGTAGACCCCGCCATCATGGGCATTGGCCCGGCCGTGGCCATCCCCGCAGCCGTGGCCCGCGCCGGCCTGACCCTGGACGACATCGACGTGTACGAGATCAACGAGGCCTTCGCCTCGCAAGCGTCGTACTCGGTGGCGAAGCTGGGCATCGACGAGGCCAAGGTCAACCCCAACGGCGGCGCGATCGCGCTGGGGCACCCGCTGGGCGCCACCGGCGCGCGCTGCACGGCAACGCTGCTGCACGAGATGCGCCGCCGCGGCCGCGCGGCGCGGTTCGGCGTGGTGTCGATGTGCATCGGCAGCGGCATGGGCGCGGCGGCGGTGTACGAGGCGGGCGGCGAGGTGGACCCCATTGCCACAGCGCGCGCGGTGGCGGGCCGCCAGGTGCTGCTGTCCAAGGACGCCGTGGTGTAAGGAGGATGTGCTGGGATATGCAACGCCCGTGTGGTGCGCTGGCCCAGGGGTCCGGAGGTGGGCAATGTCATGACCTACTTGGCTCAGAGTAGTATGGTGTACGGGGCGGGCTGGAGGCGGCTATAAGGCGTGCGGGGAGGCAACAGTGTGCGGTTTGTACAGATGCAGGTTCGTGTCTTGTGTGCCCGTCTCAGCATGGGGCTGGTGGTCGTCGGTGCCACGCTGCCATGCAATAAACGTGTGATTCTTGGTGGCTTGGAGCCTTGGTTTGGCAGCGTGGAATTGTTAGCCGAGATTCTTTCCTGGACCCTTTTCCTGTGCAAGGAGTACTCTTGCACTGCAGCCATAGACGACGTGAGGCGGGCAGGGTAGTAGCGGGCTGCGGCAGTGCGGCAGTGTTGGTGGCGCATTTGAGCAATTCGCTGTGCATGCAAACTCAACGTGGTCAACAAGGGGCCTGCGTCTTGCATCAAGAGCAAGTAATTTTTGCTGTCACAATTGCGACATTGTAACGTCTCTCTGGCTACTGTCGACCATTGTGTAGTACCTGCTTGTACCGTGGCAGACAATTACGGTAACAAGCTGGCAGCAGCGTAAGGGTGACTGCAACAGCGTGCAGCTCAGCGAACTCCGGGCCAGGCCGTGCGCTGCAGTATGTTGCCACATGTGGACTGTCGTGGAACACAGTCTTCCGTCAGCACAGCACCCGTGCCCTTTCCAACTTACTACTCGTACTGGTAGCGTCCTGTCTGTACCGAACTCTCCTTAGTGCCACTTCGCCATGTGCTGTGCACCAGGCCCCTGCTCTGCCCTGCTCGACACCTGCTGCGCTGGGATAACACACATCCGACACGTGCACCTCCTTGTGCCCCAGCTTCACGCAATTTCAACTCTATCCAGCCATCCTGCTGATCAATGGGCACGCAGGCATCCTTACACAAAGGCTCTGGACGTGGGCACGGCGGGGCAACTGTCCGTACTACACGGTTGCGTGCCAGGTCCTGTGTCTGTGTGCCCACTGGCATGTGTAGTCTTTGCAGGTGTAAATCGTTATGTATCAAGAAGAGACACATCAACACATGCGCCTGACCTTCTGAGAGCGCATTCGCGCTGGAACCGGGCCGCGCAACTCTCCGTGCTGTCCGCTACTACTTTGCTTCTAGTTCTTATTAGAAATCACGTAAGATAGGCGGCAGCTACTAGCTCCTTTAGGGAGCAGCTTCGAGGGTCGACAAAATGGGCGACGTATCGTATGTAGTCGACAGCCTCTCGCTTCCACCCTTTAGCTACCAGATTACCCTATTAAGCTTCACGTGAGTTGCCAGGCCGCGACGCCTTAGGGAGCTACCCACGCGGCATGCGTATGTTGACCCGGCTGCACTGCGCCTTCCAATCTGCAGTGAGAAAGGGCAACAGGAGCTCCTGCAGCTACTCAGCGATGTTTTCAGCACTATCAGCGCAAAGCACCAGGTGCGAGCAACCTTCGGTTGGGGACCTCAGAAGGGCATGTGCTCTGCCTGAGGGTTGGCGATGGGCAGCAACCTTCCCCTTGCTTTCCGGAGTGCAGAAGGTGGATGTCACGAAGGAGACACCGGACCAGACGGCGGACAGGCTTATAGGCTTTCTGAAGATCATCAAATACAAGCCGAGTGTGCAGGACCCGTAAGTGCCCCACCACAGCAGCGCCCTGCGGAGGCATGCTGCCATTAAAGCACCTTGGGCACACGCAAATGCCAAGTGCCAAGCTACCCACACAATGAGACACGCTGCTTCTATTAGCAGGCGCTTGAGCAATAGGATCACAGGCCCGCGTTGTGATACTCAACACGTGCACACCGTGCCCCTCGCAGGCTGCTGTTCCGGCAGCTTGTTGCCTCTGGCGACCGCGACACCATCTACCAGATCCTACGATGGGTGGTGCCGCAGCCGCAGCTGCTGGAGAAGCGCGCTTTCGTGGGGTACTACCTCAGCTTCCCAGACGTGAGTGAGGGGGGTGGGTTGCCCAGACGTGAACGCTTGGATGGTGGCTTTCGAAGGCCTGCTTTATTGGCACTCGGCGAACCCCTCAAGAGCCCACTGGCCAAGGGGTTGACCTCGCTAAGCCACGTGTTGCCACTGTACCGGCTTGGCACTGCATGGCACTGAATGCATGCGGCCAGAATGCCACCTCGTGGTTGCGTGGTGGAGGGCTGCGGCAGCGGCGCGACAGGCCCCCGGGGTGGCGGGGGAGGGAAGCGGGGTGTTGTGTCGGAGGCGGCGGTGGCCGGCAGCGGGGACATCAGGCGCAGGAGTAATATGCGGAGCAAGCGGCCTACAGCAGCAGTGGTGCAGCTATTGGTGTACCAGACATGTGGGCTGGCTGCTGTGGCACGTGCCGCAGCCCTTAAGCGGACAGTCTGGGAGAGCCCGTCCTTGTTTCGCTCGGGGTTGGGACGTGAAGTTCTTGTGTTGGGAGGGGAGCCGAGGAGCTGCATGGGGTTGGAGGGCGAGGAACCGCTTGGCAGCTGGACGGGCACACGCGCTGCACAGCCAAGGCGGGACCACAGCAAGGCGCAGACCAGCACCTTCCATTGCGCGTGTTGTGAAGGCAGCCGTGGTGGGGCTAGGCTCGTAATGGATTCGCGCGGCAGGCGCAAGCAGCGTTTGGGGAGGCTTGGGCAGGGCCGGTAGCGGGACAGGGTTTACCCAGCGGAGGGGCACCGGTAGAGGGGCACGGGTCACCTTGTCAGACACCCGACCCCTGGCGGCGCATCATACACAAGCTTACGTGCCTGCATGCTGTGCGCAGATGCCAGAGGAGTTCAACTTCGACCCCGACATCATGGAGCTCAAGGAGGAGATCAAGGCCATGCAGCAGGAGTTCATCGAGCTGCACAAGAGCAGCGACGCCATCAAGAACCTCAGCAAGTGCGTGCGTAGCAATGCGGTTGCGGGATAACGTTAGCACACCACAAACAGGTGATACTTCAGCAAGTGCGTACGTGCGTTGTTGGATGTGACCAGCTAATGAGAACTGGGGCAACTAGCGGCCACCCTGCAGCTGTGCGCGCATGCCTGGATATGACCTGCTTGCGAGAACGGTGGCAACCACTGGGCGCCCCGTCTACGACGGCTCTCGTTTACACTGGCCCCAAGTACGACGTTCCTGCGGGCACCTCCACGGCAGTCCGAATTGGCGCTGCCATCAGCCCACATGCGTCTCGCATCCCCATCCGTGGCCCGCAGGGACACTCAAGAGTCAAGAGAATATATTAACTCTTGCCCAGTTTGACATTAAAGGGGCTTTTAATCATGATTTGTCCATCCGCAGGGACACTCAGGCGCTGAAGAACAAGATCAAGAGTCTGGAGGAGGAGAAGGAGCGGCTGGGCGAGAAGGTGGAGCGCGCCAAGGGCGCTGTGGACAAGCTGCCCGACCGCTCCTCCTACATGGACGTGTGCACCAGCCTGCGCAAGCAGCAGGACGAGGAGGTCAACCTGTCCACAGCCATCCAGGTGCGTACGGGTGGCGATGCGGCTGCGGGATAACAATCCAGCATATCGCATAATAGAGGCCTTCCTGGCGCGTGCCTGAGCAGCAGGACGAGGGGGTACACCTGTCCACAGCCATCCAGGTGGGGGCGGTGCGGCTGCAGGGGCTGGCGAGGTACAGATTAACCCAGCTAAACACAAAGCCGTGAAGTGGTAGAGTGGAACTTGGTCATGGCGGAGTTGTTGACATGTCCGGCTTCGGCTTCAGCGGCATGGCGAGGTACATGTAGTCCTGGCCCCAGTAGTCCTGTCCACAGCCATCCAGGTGTGTGCCGGCAGCGATGCAGTTGCAGGATAACAGCAACCCCCACCGGGCGGTCAACGTGTTGCACATTCTGTTCTGTCCATGGCTCACAAGAGCTTTGCAGTATACTGGCCAGTCTACACGAACGCCGTGCTGCTGTAGAGCGGAACTTGGTCTTGCCGGAGGTTTTGACATGTCCGCCTTGGACTCCAGCGACAGGGCACGCAGAGCTCGTGCGCCTGTGCCCCGGTACTCACCTTGTAGGGTCCCACTCACGAAAGCTGAGGGCATACTAGCCCGGCCATGCAGTATGTGGGACGATACGGCGGCTGCGGCCTGGCGGCAGCGCAGATGCATGCAATTCACAAGCTCCCGTGCATTGTCTCTACATTACAGTGGGCAACATTGGCGCTCTGCTTGGACCGCCAACTCTGCTGCGTTCCCCTATCCCTCTTCACAGACCCAGAAGGCGCTGCTGGAGAAGGCGGAGGGGTCGTACCACCGCGCCGCCGCCCGCCTGCGCGAGCTGCAGACGTCGTACCAGGAGGGCAGCGCCGCCAAGCTGCTGGAGACGCTCAGCGCAGACGTGGGCAACCTGCGGGGGCAGGTGGGGCCAACACAATCATCATGCGCCCCAGCCTACTTGCCCGCAAAAGTGCACTTGCGTACTGACTTGCAGCGCTCAACAAGTATACTGCGCACTATAAACAAGGCTGGTAGCAGCCCTGCCTGTGCGTCGGAACTGCTGAGTGGGGTGTTGCGTGGCACCGCCACTTCTCTGTGGCCGCTCCGTAGAAAAGGATCGAATGCAGCCCCTACTTGATGCTACCTTTTCGCGGCGGTGCTTCGCCCCGCCTGTCCTCTCATCCTGCCCTCCTACCTTTTGGCCCCCACCCGCTGCAGGTCAACGAGCGCTACCCCAAGGAGGTGGAGAAGCGGCAGAAGCGCCTGACCGCGCTGTCGGAGGCGCTGGCCTCGGGCATCAGCACCGAGTCGGACCTGCAGCGCCTGTCCACACAGGCCACCACGCTGCACAACCAGATCACCGAGATCCAGGACCGCAAAGTGGCGCAGGTCGGTGGGGGACCACGCTCCTGCTGTGTATTCAGCATCAAACACCATGCTCGCACACGCGCCCAGCTGTGCTTGGGCTAGCTTGCTGGACGGTGGTTATGTGTCGCCCATGCAGCACCAGCACGGTGTGGTACCGTGCACGACGCGCGCGATCGCAAGGAGACCGCATGTTCACAGTTACAGCCTTGCCTTCCATTGCAACATGGCACCAGCTTGTGTTGGTCCCCATGTTTGTGTGTGCTGTTGCTTATCCTCGGCAGGACAAGGCGCGCCAGGGCGACAAGGCGTTCCTGCAGCTGAAATTGACCATGTTACCGTAATAGAACAGAACGCTTGTTTCGTGTATCTACATGCTTGCCTGTGTTGCTGCTTACCCCTCGCAGGACAAGGCGCGCCAGGGCGACAAGGCGTTCCTGCAGCTGCGCCAGGCGCAGCAGATGGCAAGCGTGGTGGGCCGCAAGAAGGAGGACCTGGCGGCCAAGAACGAGCGGCTGCAGGAGAAGAAGACGGCGCTCACGGCGCAGCTGGACAAGCTGAACGCAGAGGGTGAGGGGGTAGTTGGTGGTGACTGGACAAGGGGGCGAGGGTGCGGGCTTGCGGTAGCGTGTGTCCATGGACCAACAGCGGGGGTGTCCTAACGTGGTGCTGGTCACAGGCTGTTGGTTCTGGTCGGCGAGGGGGGGCCAGTGGGATGCACGTGCCTCTGTCGGGAGGCTGGAGGGAGGCACTGGTCGTGTGGGCAAGGGGGCTTGGGCCCTGTTGAGCAGCAAACTGTATGCTGGTGCTGAGCAGCCGTCCTCTGTTGCTGCAGGCGGCGGCTCGGGCGCCAGCTTCAGCGAGGAGGAATGGCGCAACAAGTACGAGAGCATGAAGAGCAAGCTGCCCATGTGAGTAGGGGGGGAAGCCCCTCCACAGTCCGTCTTGGTACCCATGCATACGGTAATGCGATAGGAACAGGGAGCAGGGACGTAGTAGGCATGCCCGACAGAGCGGGGCCGTACGCTGGGGCTTTCTGTGTCGGCGTCTTCGTGCACCAACGGCTTTCCTGACCAGGTCAGGAAGGCACCTTGGCCTTACCCCGCCCCTGACATTCCTTCTGCACCGCTTACGCAGCTACAAGAAGGTGATGCTTTTACCACCAAGCCTCCCTCCCTTCAGCTAAGGGACAGGAACCGTAACTTTTACCCCGCCCTTGGCAACTGCTGCCGTTGCGCAGCTACAAGAAGATGAAGAAGGAGCTGGGTGACATCGAGGCGGAGGTGTTTGTACTGGCGCACACGGAGGAGCTGCTGGCGGCGCAGGAGGGGTCGCTGCTGGAGAAAGTGCGAAAGGTCGAGCGGCAGCAGGGCATCTCGGTGAGCCCGGCGCCCGCTCCCCCCGGCCCGTCGACCTGCAGACTTCGTCTGTCGTCCTACCGCCTAAACCCCCACGCCCCGTGCTCCGCTCCCTGCCGCCGTACAGTCTCCCCCCATGCCTCAATACGTCTATATGTGTGCGGGTGCTCCCTGTCCTTGCGAAGCCCTTGCCACGGCCAAACGGGCCAGAGACCAGCCCGTAAGGGCTTCTTTTCGAACACTATGCTTGCACGGGCACTGATGTCGTTGTGGTTCTGTTGCTTTTGCGAACGATGTGCAGGGCTTTACGGACGTTGCGCAGCACCTGGAGAAGGTGTCGGAGGCCAAGAGTCAGATGGACGAGGAGAAGGGCATGACGCTGATCGAGATCAGCCGCACCGTGGAAGAGATCAACAACGCCATCAACCAGCGCAAGCAGCAGCTGGCGCCGCAAATCAAGAAGCTGCGCAGCGTGCGGCAGGACTTTGCGGTGCGTGGGGCGACGGTGTGCAGGCTGCAATGTCGTTCCTAGTTGTATGTGCCCTGGGCGCTTCCCCCGCCATCTCCTTACAGGTCGTTCAGTCACAGTGTGGTTGGCCCTCGGCTCGCGCCCACAATAGCGGCTCTACATAGTTGTGCTGTTGGTGTTGCTCACTTTCCTCGTGGTGCTTATCCGCGTGGCGTTGCAGGAGTTTGAGGCCAAGTACAACGAGAAGAAGTCGGCGTACGACAACGTGGTGGCCACCTTCGAGGCGCGCACGGCGGCGCTGGAGTCCGAGGTGTCGGGCCTCAAGGTGCGCCGTGTGTAACGCTCTGATGCAATGTTCTAATGCCTTATACACTGAACCCTTGCTCTAGGCGAGAGTACCGTATGTGCTTGGTACCGGTATGTGATACAGCAGGATGCCCTTTGCGTGGGCCTCTTCCGAACACGGCACTAAAGGAAACCTAACCCTGCCCCTGCCCCTGCATCGTTTCAGCTAACCATGACTCGGTGCTGCCCCTCTCTGCCCCGCAGTCCGAGGTGTCAGAGAACGAGAGCAAGTACCACCTGCTGCACTGCCAGCTGCACATCACGGACCAAAACATCAAGAAGGTCACCAGCGGACCGGCGGCGGAGCGCCTGCGCGACAAGTAAGCAGCTAGCCAGTCACGGCGGATCCCAGCGGGCGGTCCTTTTGCTCCCTCTCCTTCGCACACGTGCCAATCGCCACTCCGAGCACCGCCTACACAGGCTGCACAGGCCGCCTGCGCTTCCTGCATGTTCCCCTGTTGCGCCGCTCCCGTTGCTCGTAGCAAATGCGGTTGTCCACGTTTTGGTGTTCCGCCCCCTCCCAGCACCCGGCCCCCCCGCGCCTCTGCATTCCAGGCACCAGGCCAATCAACCACCACAGTCGTTGCCGCTTTCATCACAGGGCGCTCCCTCCGCCTGTGTGCATCCCACACCGGGCACTCTCCTTATCACATGCGCGTACACCGTCTCCGCACTTCCTTACCACAATCCCCCTCCCCGCGTCCCCACGTCCCTGCCCCTCAGGTACCAGGCCAAGCTGTCGGAGGCGGAGGACGCCACCAAGGCACTGCGCGACCGCCAGCGCGACATCAAGGACACGCACACCACGGGCATGAGCCAGATCGACATCATGAACGACATGATCCGCCTGCTGCAGCTCAAGCTCAACCTGGCCAAGGGCATCAGCGGCGGCGGTATGGACTTCATGGGAGGGGGCGGCGGAGGCGGCGGTGGCGGGCACGCGTTCGACACGGGATCCGCAAACGTGCTGCAGCTCTGAGCGCGTGGTGGTGGTGGTGGTGGTGGTGGGAGCAGTCTTGATGGTTGGGGCGTGTGGATTGTGTGTCGGGTGGTGTGGGGCTGTGGTAGCTCGGGGTAGTGCGCTGGATGGGGGCTCCACAAGCGGCGGACTGCAGGGCAGAGGCCAAGCTGTGTTGTGGTACAGGGCAAGCCGATGGGCCTGCCTGCCAGGCCTCCTGCGTTGTGGCGTACGGATCGCGCAGGCTGGCGGGTGTCACTTTGGGCCAAAGGCAGTGACATGTGACACTTGGCGAGCGTGGTAGAGGTGGAGTAATGTAGGGGCGGAGGCTCTTACCAGCTCTTGCGCTATAGGGCGGCGGCGCTGCGAATGTGCCGCACGGTCAGCAACATGGCTGGAGCTTTTGAAAGACTCAGTGAGGGTCAGGACCAGGTGGAGGCCATCTCTGTGGGTGGAGGCCTGGCTGGGGTGTACTTCTGGCCTTCTACCCGAACCCTATGCTGGGCCTTGGCCAAAGCGCGTGCGCGAGTCTTACATACCTGACATGTACATATGCGTGTAAGCAGGGATGCAGTTGAACGTGCCCGGAGCTTTGTGCACGGGGCGCAGGGAGGCATCCCGGACCATGCTGGAGCGCTGGACTATGCCTTGGCATCTAGGAGAGTCTCCCCTGGTTGCAGTACGGCTGCGCACGCCGAGCAGGAGGCACAGCTCACAAGCCACGGTATCTGTTGGGTGATGAAGCTTCTCACTGCACTCAGGTTCCAGGTCATACCTTTAGGGGCGTGGGTTGTTGGCATAGGCAGCGGCGTTGAACGGGAAAGAAAGAGCATATGCAGGTCCAACTGCTATCGGGCAGGTGTGTCGCACAAGGCCGAAGCATGTCTCTACCACGGTCAGGCGACGAAAATAGCCATTATGACATCTAGCGATATGAGCAGCGAAATTACTTGCTGCCCCGCTGCACGCGTAGGGGCTGCCGGCCGACCCAAAGGCCCGGCAAGGGTCTGCGCCCACGATCCCGGGTAGCAGCAGTTAAGCCGACTGCTTCAATGCAACTGCCTGATGACTTCAGCGAGTCTTACGTGGAGTTGGCGCACCAGCTTGCCGATGCCGCAGCGACCGTGACGCGCAAGTACTTCAGGTAACCACACGCAATAGGAAAACAAAACGCAGATTTGCATAATGACGTTGAAACCATTACTGCGACAGCAACTGTCACCTACCTCCCTGGAACCCGCTGGCGCCAGGACGCCTGTCGATGTGGAGGCCAAGGGAGATGCCAGCCCAGTGACTATTGCGGACCGGGAAGCGGAGGTCGCCATGCGTGGACTCATCGGTCAGGCGTTCCCTGAACACGGCATCTTTGGCGAGGAGCACGGGCTCAAGTGGGGCAGCGGTCCGGGGTCCAAGTATATGTGGGTGTTGGACCCTATCGACGGGACCAAGAGCTTCATCACAGGTGGGGTCAAACCTCCCCACGCCTTTTCGGCAGTTCCCGCAGTCGCAATCTGTTGGCTGGGACGGGACTCACGGGTTATGTAGTAGGTGTGGCGGGGTGCTTTGACGATTGGTGTATGGGGGCCCATGCGACCACCGACCGGGACCATGGGGACACGTGCCGCCCCCTCTGCCGCCGCCAAAGAGGCGGGCACGCCTCAGCCCAACACGTTGCCTGCAAGATCAGATGCGCTCCACAACTACGATGACTTCCGGTGCGGTGTTTACCCGTAACGTGGTCTATGTGACGCCTGTGTAATGCATCGTGCCGTACAGGCAAGCCCCTGTTCGGCACCCTCATCTCGCTGGTGTACGAGGGGACCCCCATCCTGGGCATCATCGACCAGCCCATCATCAAGGTACCGTACCAACGACACGGCCGACCCGTAACCCACATCCATGCCTGTCTGTCTGTCTGTCATCCATGTCTGAGCAGCACGCAGCACATCATGCCACGTCCACTACCGGAACGGCTGGCGTGCACGGCCGTTCACTTAAGGGTAGCAGTTCACTTGAGCCTGGCGTGGCGGGTGCCCCCTGCCGTCTGCTCCACAGTCCACAACCACCCCTGACACGTTGCCCTCCCCTTCCCCCGCGCAACCTGCGTTTACCTGCGCTACCAGTATTTCCTTCCCCCTGCGCAACCCCTGACGCCCTACACGGCTTCCTTGCGCTTCACGCGTTATCCCGCCCACCCCACCCCACCCCTGCAGGAGCGCTGGGTGGGCGTGGTGGGCCGCCCCACCACCCTCAACGGCGCGGAGCTGCGCACGCGGCCGTGCCCCGACGTCAAGCTGGCGTATCTGTACGCCACCACACCGCACATGTTCGAAGGTGGGGGAGGCCCGGGTAGGGGAACAGTACTGGAGTACGGTTCACTTGTTGCGTATGTACTGTGTGTGTCTGCGGGGGGGTGGCTGTACGCAAGCACGCCGCACATGTTCGAAGGTGGGGAAGGCAACGTGGGGTGGGGTGGGTAACCGCAGAGCGGCAAGGTGGCAAACGGAGACAGTCGGCCTCCGTAGGGCGAGACAAAGCGGGGTGGGGCGGTGTGGGGTACGTGTGGAATGCGAAGGAAACACGTTAGGCGCCAGGGAGTCGCGGAAACGCACGGAACGGGGTGCGCTTGAAAGGGGTACAGCGCATAGCGGGAGGTTGACAGCGGTGGGGTGCTTCCGGCCACGTTGCAGTGCCGCTTGTCACGGCGGCTACGGTACGCCGCCTCTCATGTGAAGCCCCCTACTGGCCATCCTTGGCTGATGTAGCGCTTGGGCTACACGTGGCGCTTGGGCTACACGCTGGAGCTAGCGGGCGCTTGCGCGCCCGCTTCAAAGCCTCCCCACGGCAGCGTGTTGCGGCAAATAACACACGCCGCACCCCTGCCTCATGCAAAGCCGCTGGACACACTGTACGGAAGCCGTGCGCAGCCCATCTGCAATCCCCGACATGGGCACCCTCATGAGCCTCCCCTGAGCGCATCATGCAGAAACACGCCCCTGTCACTAGACGTCACTGTCTCCAATCCAGCACTAGACGTGGTAACACACCTTGCTCCTCGCTCTTGCCCGAACCCAGGCGCCAACGAGACCGCCAAAACCGCCCTAGGCCACGACCCTGCCGCCAATCCAGCAATAAGTATGGTTATTTGCAATGTTTCTCGCCCCCTCGCTGGACCCCCAGGCGCCACCGAGACGGCGTTCAACCGTCTTCGCGACTCTGTGCGCATCCCCATGTACGGCTGCGACTGCTACGCGTACGGCCTGCTGGCGGCGGGGCAGTGCGACCTGGTGGTGGAGGCGGACCTCAAGCCGTACGACTACATGGCGCTGGTGCCCGTGGTGCAGGTGTGTTAAGGAAGGGGGGGAGGCAGGTGTGTTAAGAGGGGGGGCAGTGCGACCTGGTGGTGGAGGCGGACCTCAAGCCGTACGACTACATGGCGCTGGTGCCCGTGGTGCAGGTGTGTTAAGGAAGGGGGGGAGGCAGGTGTGTTAAGAGGGGGGGCAGTGCGACCTGGTGGTGGAGGCGGACCTCAAGCCGTACGACTACATGGCGCTGGTGCCCGTGGTGCAGGTGTGTTAAGGAAGGGGGGGAGGCAGGTGTGTTAAGAGGGGGGGCAGTGCGACCTGGTGGTGGAGGCGGACCTCAAGCCGTACGACTACATGGCGCTGGTGCCCGTGGTGCAGGTGTGTTGAGGAAGGGGGGGAGGCGGCAAAGTTACCGAACGGAAACCAGTAATTAGGAGGGGGTGGGGCAGGGAGGACAGGATAACAGCTTCGGGGGCCGTGCGGGCGCAGTGGGTGGGATGGGGGGCCGGAGAGGTGCGGGTGTGGGGGGTAGCCAGGGGTGTAGGTGAAGGGGGGCCAAGGGGTGCGTGTGTGGCGGGGGGAAAGGGATGCAGGGGTGAAGGCGAAGGGTTGCAGATGGGGCAGAAGCGGGGGTGCGGAACTGCGGGTTGAGGAGGGGGAAATGGGTACGATTCGGGGCGGGGAGGGACAGGGGTGCAGGAGGGCAGGTGAGAGCGGGGGCCCAGGGCGTGCGGATGGGGCAGGAAAGGGGTGCGGAATGGGAGGTGTAAGGCGTGGGGAAGGGGGGCGGAAGGGGCGCGACTTGGGCGTCTTGGGATCCTTACATGCATGTCGCACAGAAGGCGCGAGGCTGCTGGGACGATGTGTAAGGCCAGCGTCCTGCCAGTGCTCCGTCCTCCGTGTTGGTCAGTTGCAGTCAACAACACACCGAACTCGTTTGCCGCGGGATTCGGACATTCCTGTCATATTTCATCTAGTTACGCCCGCTGATCCTGTGCCCCCTTGCTGTGCACCCCGCCCACCCCCCATGCAACCCCCGCAGGGCGCGGGCGGCAAGATGACTGACTGGTCCGGGCAGCCGCTGGTGTGGCAGCCCACGCCCGGGGCCGCGGACGTGCGGTCGGGGTGGCCGGGGGAGGTGTGCGCCGCGGGGGACCCACAGCTGCACGCAGCGGCGCTCAGCATCCTGGACTGGAAGCCGTGAGGGCATTGGTGCCGTGATTGCGGAGCTGGTAGGTGATGCAGAGCTGGCAGGTGCAGGGTTGTGTGGGTTGGGCCAACTGGACTGCGAGCAGCATGCGGCGGCGGCGGCGGCGGCAACCTGGGCTGGAAGCAATGAGGGGATCGGGGTGTGCTCAGAGGTGGCGAGTGATGTGCCGCTTGTAGAGCTTGCAGGTCAAGGAAATGGTGGGGATTGGGCTGGTGGGCTGTGAGCTGCACGCGGCGGCGCTCAGCAACTAGACTGGAGGCCGTGCGAGCAGCGACGTGCACGTGGGGCCACATGACGTGAAATTTGCAGTTGATGTGCAAGTGGTAGCTTAGGAAGGCTGTGGACAGGGTTGGTGATTTGCGGTGAGGTGCAGGGGGAGGCAAGGCGGCGTGTTGGCGGCGTGTTGGCGAAGGGTGGGGACTAGCGGTGTGAACAAGGTGGAGCAGAGGGGAGGTGGAGCTCGGTGAGGGGAAGTAGTGTTGTTGCTGCAGGATTGGCTGCTGGTGGGTGCGGGTGGGTGGGGTCTTTGGTGGAGACATGCACGGTAGTGTGGTGTGGGGACAGGTGTGGCTGGGAGCATGCTGTGAGGACAACCTGGGCCCAACGTGCGTGGCGAAGGAGCAATGTGCCTAGAGTTGTGATCAAGTGCTGGTAAGCTGGGAGTGACACATTGCCGTGTGTTGGGCTTGGAGTGCGGCTTGGTGTGCTCTGTGAGCAGCGACCTTGCATGTATGGAGACAAGACAGGATGGACATTATAGACAGTGCACTGCTGTAAGCCTTGAACGTGCCAGACGGTGGCACTGCATCCAAACAGCGTTTTTTTGCGCTTTGGCTTCACCGCACCCTTGTGGCTGACCGCAGACGTGCGGCCTACACGGTACTAAGAAGGCACATACGCCAGTTTCATTGGTCAGACGACTTGCTCAAGACCGAGCTGCGTGACTGCGCCGGTCGGGGCCAGGCTCCAGAACCACCGGTTACGCGCGAATTCAAGCATGAGTGTGGCAGGTTCGCATACCGGGCATGCGATGGTTCCATATGCATATCCATAAGATTTGGTATAGGACAGCATGAGCCCAGAGGACTACTCGGACCTCTTGGGGAAGCTCAGCGTTCCAATCGGTACTTGTCCCTCAATCCCCGCCCTTAAGCGCGCCTTTCCAAAGTATGTTGTGTTACATCGCTTATATCTAACAGCTGCTTGTGGCTATACAAGATGAGAGAGCTCATCAGACAAACAGAGGCTCAACATGGCACCGGACTGCCTTCGCAGGACAAGGCTAGAGACCATCCTATGCATCTACGGACAGGAGCAGCAGTACAAAGTCATAAAGAGTCATCACCTGCATAAAGCCTGCGTCATAGACTACCTGGCAAGGTGCGACGCCCTCATTCTTCCTCAGCAACCCGCCCCCGTCGCCCTCCCGCCAAACCTTGGTAGCGGTCCCTTCCCGCCCCACAACTCCAAGCAAGGAACAAGTCAGCAGCTTATAACTGCCGCTGCAGGTACGTCAACGGCGAGGATGTGCTGGCTCTCAGCGCGGAGGTGGACTTCCCTCCGTGCATGCTGCTGCGTCGCATGCTGGAGCACGTGGTAGACGCCCCCAAACAAGTCAGCGTAAGTACCGTCCCCAAACACGCACATCCACGCACTGCATAATCGCAATTGATTGCGTATGCACTTCAGCAGCAAGCTCGTGCCATTGTGCCCCGCCCCCGCACACGAGTCCGACCGCAATCACCGGTACAGGCAGCTGCGCTAGACATCACCACCCCAATACCACACCCCTGTCTCACCGCCCCCGTACGCCCCTTTCATCTAGTACACAGCGCTCCGCACCTCCTCCCACCCCTCCCTCATGGCCCCTCAGGTTGGGGGCGAGTTGCTGCGCCACCCTGAGCGCCTCAGTGTAGCGCTGTGCCCCTTATCCCCGTGTAGGACGCACCCCTCCCCACCTCTTCCTAACCCTCTCCCCTCTTCGCCTCCCTCCCTCATGCCCCCCCGGGCGGTGGGTGAGGTGCTGCGCCACCCGGAGCACCTAAGCGCAGCACTGTTCCCCTCAGCCCCATCTGAAAACCCATCCCTTCCCACCGTTCCCCAACCCCCTCGTCCTCAATCCCCCCAGGTTGTGGGTGAGGTGCTGCGCCACCCGGAGCGCCTCACCGCGGCGCTGTGCCCGGGGGTGCCCCCCGAGCTGCTGTCCCGCATGCGCGCCGATGTGGTGCGCTGCGTGTTCGCCGACTGCTGCTACTCGCCGCTGTCGGACGTGGCCAAGCAGGTGTGCGGCGCAGCTGCTTTGCCGAGCAAGTTGTTGAACACAGCTTCAATCAGCTCTTTCCTTTGCAAACCCGACTTTTGATACTCTAGGCTACTGTCATAGTGGTGGTGGGGGCGGGTGTACTCCTGGCTTCTGCCCTTAAATGCATGCAGGTTATTAAGGGCCTGGAGTACGAGCTGTACCTGCCAGACGCCGCCTAAATATAGAACATATGAACATAGACGACATAGCAAAATGGGGGTATATTCCTGCTACTTGCTCATAAATGCATGCAGGTTACGGGCCTGGAGTACGAGCTGTACCTGCAGCGGCGGCTGGCGGCGGTGGGAGTGCCCTTCTGGAGCGAGGGCGAGCTGCGGCAGCTGGGGTTCCACAAGACACCGGACGTCAAGCTCAAGGTGAGTGGCGCAAGGGTGGTGGCGGTGGTGGGGTTTGGCGGGGTGGTTTACGGTACCAACGTGCATTAGCCACACGTGGCGTAGGGCTGCTGGGCACGCAGCCCTCCCCCAACCTCCCTCCCTTCAACCTGCATACCCTGGCTCGAGCGGACCTGTTGGTGCGTTTGGAGGGGGTTCTGAACCAGGGGAGAGACGGGGTGGGGGGAGGCGGCACACACTTTCCTCCATCAACCCCTTCAATCTGCACCGTATGTGTAATGTGAGGGGGGGGGGAGGGGCGGCCGGCAACTGTAAATACTCTCCCCCTTTCAACCCCCACACCCCGACTCAAGTTGAGCAGTGAGTAAAACAAGAGGGGGGTTGAGGGGGGGGGGGGGGGGGGAGGAGGGGACGGACAGTCTTGCCCCCCTCCCAGTCTTTCCCCTTTCACCTCTTGAGCTGGGCCGTGCCCTGATTGGCGGAGGGTGGGAACAGCGGAAGGGGGGGGGACTGCACACAAAGTCCTCCCTCAATCTCAGTTTCCTTACCCCTTGAGACATTTTCGTGTGTATTGGGAGGGGTTATGATCCGCAAGAGGGGGGGGGCGGATCAATTCGGGAATCTAAGCACGTTGAAAGCGCTGGAACGGGGGGTTCAGGGGTTGGCTCGGAGCTAACCTTAACTGAACCCTCACGGTGGTAGACGCGAAGTGGCAACACAAACGCCCTATCCCAGGGTCCCGCCCGCGTAAAATTCTGTCAAGTGAATCCTTGCTGCTGCCCCTGTAGGTGCCCATCGCGGTGTGCACCCCCCGCGGCACGAAGGAAATTGTGTGCTGGGCAAGCATTTACTCAGCCAACTTAATACACACATCGCTGCCGCCCCTTCAGGTGCCCATCGCGGTGCGCACCCCCCGCGGCACGGAGCACATCGTGTGCTGGGTGGACAGCAAGGCCACGTTCGGGGACCACCGCACGCACGTCAAGCAGGTGGAGGAGCAGTACTGCACCTACGTCAACAGGCGAGTGTACCGCAGCCGCAGCGCGGGCGTGCTCGTGGCGTTCAGCCAGTATCCGTAGTGTGTTAGCTGTACACTACGCACGCAGTCCTCGTGGCGCGTACCTATCAAGCAACCCATGGCAGCTGCATACCGGTCTTCATGTCCGGCAACACCTGTTCGCGGAGAAAGAGTGTGGACAACAAACGGCTTCGAGTAGCCGCGCTGGCAACAACACTAGCACCAGGTGCTACAATGCATGTGAACACCTTTGCCAAGCAGGAACACCCCGTGTCCCCCGCTGGCATGCCATGCAGGTACGGCCCTGGGCTGGTCATCTACTGGTTCGGCTTCCTGGACGACCTCAACACAGACCCTCAGGTGGGTGCGGGCCCCCGCTCTCCCTGCCATCCGACAGAAAACGTTGCCGGTGGATGCACTGCAGCGCTGAGGAACACGATACTATTGCCAAGCATGCCGACGAGCATGCTAACGCTGAGCTGCTGGCTCGCTCCATGCCGCTTGTTTGCAGGTGCTGGTGGCAGACGACTTCCCGTCCATGGACTGCATCGTAACGCTGCCGTCAGTCGCAGGGGGCAGCAGCGGTGGCAGCGGCAGCGGCGGCGGGGCCAAAGCGGTGGGCAGCGGGGCGGTGGAGGGCGGGCGAGCGGGCGGGGAGGCGGGGGCAGGGGCGGGTGGGGGAGGGGTTGCGGGGGGTGTGGCATGAGGTGCGTGAGGTGGTGGATGACTCGCAGTCTCCTGT
>VFQN01003555.1_pt1 | contig 22043 bp, 23 predicted proteins | sample 3512371 | NCBI WGS metagenome assembly VFQN01 (sample SAMN10412370, study PRJNA504923) | tailings metagenome | isolation source: Replicate 2 from Balatoc abandoned mine | place: Philippines: Itogon, Benguet | collected 2017-08-28
ACATGACCCGCTGCTGCGGCCTCGCAAGGCCAGCCCTGCTGCCTCTCCGACGCTGACTTCACCCATGCCTCCCCTGCTGCGAGGCCCTTGAGCGCGGCCTCTGCCTGCATCCCCATGTCGGCCCCGCCCTGCATTTCAGCTGCCGCGTCCGAAACCAGAGCGCACAGCGACTGGGCGCACCGCAGCCGCTGCTGCTGGCGTGCTGCCGCCTCCCGGTGGAGCAAATCCAGCTGCTGTGGGGTGAGCTGCGGGGGTTGCTGGTGTAGTGTGGAGGAGGAAGCGGCGCGGCGTGCATGAAGTTGCTGCTGGTACTGCCGGGCGGGAAGCAGGGACGCCGCAGGTTCCAAGGCCTCTGCGAGGCCGTACCAACCCCCCGGCGGCCGCTGCAAGGTAGGCGCGGGCAGGGACGGGCGGACGCAGATTCATATGGTAATCGTCACCCTATTTGCATGGTCAGCATCCCATGAAAGCAGAGCAGCAGGTCACGCGCAGCACTGCTAGCCTGTCTAGTCTGTAGCCCTTAGCACCATGACACGGCGGCGAAGGCCGTACCTCGCATGACCACAGCATGTGGCGGCCGGCGAGGAGGTCCGCAATGAGGTCTTGCGCGCCTTGGCCCGCCTCCTTGCCCTTTTGGTCCACCTGCCTTCCCTCCTGCGCCTCCTGGGCGTCGCGCGCAGCTACTGCCAACCGCTCCCACGGGTACAGCGTGTGGGGCCCCTCAGGCGGCTGCTGGGAGCTGTCTGGCGTTTTCAGTCGGTCCGTAGCATGGGTGGCGCCGTACCGCTCCTCACGCTTCGACTTAGTGCGCAGAGCTGTACGAGCCGGTTGTAGCTGCTGCAAGAGGAGGGACCAGCGGTTGCGATGTTGGGTTGGCCAGCCCAGCGCTTCCGATGTGCCGTGGTGGGGCTTCTGCGTGCCAGGGGGGTTGCGTCCCAACCCGTCGACGAGCAGCTCCGGGGCGTGATCAGGCTCCGTTTCCCCATGTTCTTGCTGATGTGTTTGCTGTTCTAGCTGCCTAAGCCTGTCACGCTGCAGCGCTGCGAGGCCCGTGAGCGAGGGCATTTCGCAAGTCCGCCTCCGCGTTCCCGCTCGGCACAGGAGAGGACAAGGGTCTCCGAAGGGCAGGAGTACTGTATAGTGGAGTTCATCGTGTGGTGGGCGGCATATGCATCCTGGGACGGGAGATGCCGATGCAGCAAGGGACGGAGGTGGGACAGACAGGCCTGCTGACCAAAAGTGCTGATCAAGCTCTATATGTTTTTCAGAAGCTACGGTAGGTATTGTGTTGCGCCTCGTATGCCAAATGTTCAATGGGCCGGCACTGCCATAGGTTTCAGCGCGCAAGACGTTGTAAGGCAATTATCTGTGTGAACATCAACGGAATGGCTACCGGCGCAGACCTGCAAGCTTTGGGCCAAGCACCCGAGCTGCCTGTGAGTTCAGGAGGCAATCGCGTGGGCGCATGCTGCGTAGGGGCATGTGTGCTGAGCCTGGCTGCGAGCGGGCTGACTGCCCTTCACACGTACACCCTCGTGCAACCCACATCCATGCACCCGTCCTGCCGAGTCCACGAGAAATACCAGCCAGTAAGGGGTGTGAAGTCGCACAGAGGTGCTTGCGTGACTGCCCGGCGTTGGTGGTTGGCTCCGGGCTGCTGAGGACGGCCATCTGGCCAGATCTGGCACACGTCTGGCTGGGACGAGGGAGGTACTTGTGCAAGTACCGTCGCCACCAGCAGCGTGGGGACGTATCTGCTTGTTTCTTGTTGCCGCTACAGCACACTTCCCTATTCGGGGACGCCCCACGTTAGCCCTGGTTGGCCATCGACCAAAACTGTAAAACCGTACATATAAACACAATTCCACAGAAACATAAGCCACGAACCCTTACTTGCAGCACCCCCTGGCTTGTGGCCCCGAGGCCACAGGGGGACCGCACACTTTAGGACCACGCTGGACCAGACCGTGGCATCGGCACCTGGCTTGTGACGAGCACGATGACGTGGCACGCGCTGCGCCGCCCGGTCACAGGCACGTGCACGAGCGCCAAGCCGGCCTCACGCTGTGTGTCTTAGATTGCCCTGTAACGCTGCTGAGGCCAACCCGCCCTCTGAGCATACAGCACATTATTTCTGTTGCCAGCATGCCATGATGGTCAGCACGGGGCCAGGCGAGCGATCGGCCGCACAACGGCTGGTGACAGAGTGCCCTGAACACGCGTCGTCATGTGCTGCCATGAAGCACTTCGAGCTCTAAACCTGAACGTTTCATGGGCTGCGAGGCAAGTTAGACGGTTAAGTACTGTCTGAAGAAGTCTTGGAGCAGTTTGTGCAGGTCGACACATGGTACGCTGACCCAAACTTAGATCCTGGCCCTTGGATGGATCCCAGGCACGTGCCACTGCATGGGGGAACTTGCAGCAGCCTGTGAGTCTAGCTACTCTAGTAGTCCCATATGTTTACACTATTGTGTCCGCATCCCAAACAACCCGCCCGGTCTACAGCCAGACTGTGCTGTCGCGGTGACGGCAGAGAACCCACAGAAAAGGCACAAGCGTGGCCGCTTAGCAATTCAGGATGCAGATGTATCACGGAACGTGTTGATTGCCTTACCGCTTTGTTGACCGGGCCCTTCGGCGGAATGCGGAGCCATGTTAACCCACAGAAGCAATTGAAGCGTCTTACACAAGACAGCATATAAGTAAACACTATAAAAGCAGCAACCAGCTGCCTTCTCACCAAGCTAACCCCGCGAGCGAACCTGTATGCTGCGGGGACGGCAGGAGACATGGGCCCTTGCTTCTGGTCGTTCGGGCCTTGCATTGCTGCAAGCTCAGCGCCTTGCCCAGCTGCGAGCTCAGCAAAGAGCAGAGCATGTGGTGGGTTGCAGTGAAGGCGATGTGGGCACTGACTCGGACGAGGGGGAGCAGGCACGCCAGGCGCGCCAAGCCACAGAGCAGCAGCTGCAGCAGGCGTCAACGGAACAGCAGGAGGAGGCGCTCGCCGCCAGATACCGGGACGTAGCCCGTAGCAACGTGCTACTGCAGCAGCTGTGCCCCACGACCCTGCTGCTGGGCCACAGGCGCGCACGCCAAGGGAGCACAGAGCAGCATGCTGTTGACAACACTACACCCGAACCCCCAGCAACGTCCGAAGTTGAGCTCCCATGGAGCCGCTATGCCGCCATAGCTCACGAGCACCATCAGCGAGATGAGGCGCAGCACCAGCCAGCAGCTGCGGCGGCGGGCAGTTATGGTCGGGCCGAGGGCCAGCACGGCGGGGGCAGCGGCTGCAGCAGCCCAGAGTACGCTGCCGCTGTGTCCGACTCGGACGCAGACGAATTTGGGTCGGCGCAGGGAGGGGAGGCCGACGGGCTGGAGGCGGACGGGCAGCTTTGGGGCGTTGACTCGGGCGTTGACCTCGAGTCTGACCTGGACGACCTGCCGGTGCAGTGGAGGGCGCTCGAGTTCCAGGTGCGGTGGTGGTGTTTTCAGCACAGCACCCTATCCAGCCGTGTTGTAACGCTGAGCGCAAGTGCCCGACGCGATTCGGCAGTGACCGCGAGTGGCAGGATGTGATGCTGGTGGTCAGTCCTGAGCGCAGGCCCTGTGAAAGGACTCGCGTAGGGTGGGCCCGCCGCGCCGTGCACGATGCAGCTGCAGCCCGTTGGCCCTTGGGTCCTGGTGGCTCGGATGCCGAATGCATATAATGCTTTGAACATTGTCGGCTTTGGTGTCGGGGGAACAAGCGCGAGGCATCCCTAGTCTGAATATGTGTGTAGTCTGCAACGTCGCCACAGTTTCGTAAGTGGAGGGTCTTCTTTGCGTCATACTCTGAATCCCAAGAGTTGGGGCGGTAGGCTGCAGCCGCAGACAGCAGCTCACTGCCTGTACAGCCGGCTTCAGTGCTCCCACAGTACCGTGCCCCGGACTTACCCCGCTGCCACGTGGTACGCCACCCTGGCCCATCGCAGCCCCCTGAGACGCTGCTGGAGGAGCTGCTGCCCGCCGTGGGGGACGAGCTCCAGGCCCTGCACGCGGTGGCGTGTGCCATGCGTGCCGCACTGCCGCACATGCGAGCGCAGGAGGAAGACGATTGCCACTCAGCGCTCCGCGCGATGCAGAACTGGGTCAGCTACCGCTGCGCGCCGCAGTTGCACATGCTGCTGGTGGGTGCCTTCTCCTGGGTGCTGCTCCGGGGTGCACCAACTGGTGCGCTCCCTGCACCTCGTCATTTGCTACCCTTAGCCGTAAGGCCCACACCCAGCCACCCAATTCCGCCCCCTTTTGCTGCGGTTCCTGACCCGCCCCTCCATCTGGAAGCCGTGTCCTGGGCCTTGCACCATCCCCATCGGGGTGCTATGCCACAGCACTCATCCGCTAATTCCTGACAACCGCAACAGGGCCCAGGTCGTACCGCGTCACGCACCTGCTCCCTCGTAAAAACGACCCCACAGGACCAGTCTGGCCGCTGCTTGGAGGCCACCATGCAATGCAGCGAGGTGATCGGGGCGCTGGAGGAAATTGCCATAAAGGAAGAGCAGCGCGTGGTTGTCATGGCGGGCAGCCTCGACCGCCTGGAGGAGTACTGCCGGCGCCTGCACGAGCCAGGCACTATGGTTGCAGATCTGGCCCGCCTTGTGCGGCGAGTGGACGCGAGCCTGTTGGACGACGAGGCCTGGCGGTGGCTCCTAGATCACGGCAAGAGCAGCCAAGACGGCTTGACGGTGCGTCCTGCACCGTGCCGTGCCGCTGCCGTGCCGTGTATTGGCACCCTGACGGTCAGGAAGTCTATCCGCGCAGACAGGAAGTGGGGACGTCGCATTGGTCCTTCCTCCGAATATGTACGTACCTGCTTAGCTAAGCAGTGCGGCCTGCTTGCCCTAACATGGAGTATACAACTTTGGTTATACTAGTGCCGGTTGGGCAGAGGAGGGAGACCCCCAAACTGCACAACCTCATGGCCGCTCCGCCCGACGATCTGCCTTCTGCCCGAAGAGCCATTCACCTGATGGCTCCCCGCAGGCTCGGTTCTCCCTGCAAGCTCGATTCGCCCCGCATGTTCGAGTCGCATCGTCGCCATCCTACTATGGACTGCAGACTGAGCCTGCCTTTCTATACTGCCGAACCCCTACGCCCCATCACCCAGGTGGCACGATACGCCGTGGAGGGCCTATTGATACTGCACGAGGCTGCCGGCTACAACACGGAAGAGTGGGTCAGCGGCATGGCTGAGCCACTGGACGCGGCGGCACTGGCCATGCTGCGCAATATGGCCCAGGTGTGTAGCAGTGCAGCTGCGGAGTGCGGAGCACAAACAGGTACTAGTTGAAAAGATGCCAGCAGCATGGGCAGTTACCAGAGAGATAAGCATCGTCTGCTGAGGCTGCGGCTGCCAATCCGTTGCACGAAATGTTTCGGCTCTGGTAACCGACAAATCGATCTAGTCGCTGGCCTCCCGGCCCACGCGAGGCAAACGGGTGGATGTCCATATATGGACCATGTGTGTGCTACTGGCCCTGTAGGTCCTTGACATGCCTCGCCGACGTCCTCCACGGTGCTCTGTAAGGATGCAACACGCGGGCTAGCGTCGTGGGTGGATTGTGGATTGCTGAAACCGAAAGCCCTCCCGCACGAGCCTGTACCCCAGGCGTCACAGGTTATCTCTCATTACCGGCGCACCCCGTGTACAGTCAGCGGCGTGCAAGCCGCAGTGAGGCGACGCAACTGGCTGGCCCCTTCCCCAGATCGTTTGCCTTGCCTGACCCAAACCCCTATGCCCCGCCTCCTGCCCCTCCCTCCTCTCCTCACATACCCCAGACGCTCCGCGGCCGGGGTCCGGGCACAGCCCTGCCTGTCGCCTTCCTGTACCGCGCACTGGAGGTGCCCCCGTGCGGCCTGGCATGGGCACGTGACCTGTTACTGGCCCGGGACAACGTACTGCTGTACGGCAGCGACGAAGCCCATGGGAGCGCTCCGAACGCGCGCGCGGTGTACCAGGAACTGCAGCGGCAGTACAGCGCCAGTGCAGCAGGAGGAGCAGCAGCAGGGGCAGCAGCAGCAGCAGGGGAGCCCGGTGCCGCAACACCGCCGGCCCGCTTCTCGCCCGGGCACCTGTGCCTGGTAGCGCTACTGGCGTCCGACGATTGCGTCTACCTCTTGGCCAGGATGATCGAGTTGATAACGTTCTGGTATGGCTTCACCGCGGCGGGGTCGGACGGTGCATATAACCTCTTCATGGAGAGCATGGAGAAGCTGCGGGCAGCGGTGGAGCTGCTCGGTGCTGACGCCCCGGGGAGGCGGCCTCCCGGCAGCCAAGTGGGCAAGGAGGAGGAGGAGGCTAGCGAGGAGGACGACGAGGAGGACGAGGTGTTGTTTGGCGTTGCGGAGCCTGCTGCGGGCGGAAGGTTGCGAGAGGCAGCTGGAGCAGAGGGCGTGGGGCAGGGGCAGGGGCGGGCGGCGGCAAGGGTGGACGTGGAGGCGGAGGAGGGGCCAGGGCTCGAGGGCCTGCCGGCGTTTCAGTGCTTCCGTGAAGGCCTGAAGGAGATGGTGCAGCGCGTGGATGCAGCCGCGTGCTGCGGCTGCGGTCAGCTGGTGGGTCAGCGGGCCATGGAGCTACTGTTTACAGCCGCTGAGTCCCCAGCAGGTGCTGCCTTGTTGGGCACGCAGGCAGCGCAGGGGGGCGGCGGGCAGGGGTCGGGGCAGGGTACGGGCGCGGAGGTGGCTGAGGAGGTGCGGAGAGAGGTGGAGGCGGCGTCGGAGCAGGTGGCGGAGCTGCTGCTGCCGGTGGTCCCTGTGGGGGTGCTGCTGGAGGACGACTGGAGGGAGGCTCTCGCGGTGCAGGCCCAGCAGTACGAGCAGCGGGCCAAGTGGCTCGCCGCGGCAGGTGGTGCAGTGAAGCAGTTGTTTGACAGGGCGTGGTTTAGACAGCTGCGGCCGGGGGAGGCTGTGGCGGCAGTGGCGGCGCTGCAGCCGGGGCTGCTGCAGAATGCGGCCTGCGGAGCGGCGTGGAGGGCGGCGGTGGAGGCGGTGGAGGCGGAGCCGGGGGCGCGAGGCGTTGCCTGGAAGCTGGTGAGCGAGGGGCCGGGGCGGGGCGCGCAGCACGGGGGACCGTGGGAGGGTGCAGTCATGGCCAGGCAGGGGCATCGGCATTGATAGGCATGCGACAGCACGGGAGGTACGGGCACGGTTGTTAGGTACGGGCATGTTCGGAGGTACGGGCATGTTTGTTTGAAGTTTGTGAGGGTGTTAGGAGTGAGGTGTGTGCAGCGGCAGCCAAGGCGGCTTCCGGCGTGCTTCTAGAGAGGCAGCTTACGGTGGCTCGATGTGGTTGGCGAGTGCTGTGAGGTGCGATCCGCCGTTCGGCCTCACTTACCCACGACGCTGCCATCGTGGGTTATGGCTCATGTCACATGTGTGCCCCCTGTACGACAACGACACTGGGTGCCCCCGCCACTACACCGCCACCCCGCCAAGCAAACCGCCTTTGCTTACTACCGGCTGCTGCCCTGCTCACCCGTGTGCGTCTGTGCCCTGTCCCCAGCTGCGGTGCGCCGTCACGGGCCTGTGCCTGTGCGTCAGCATGGACCTGCCGCAGGAGCGGGTGCACCTGCTGCCGTGCGCGCTGGCGGGCCTGATGCTCAGCACAGTGCTGGTGGGTGCTGGTGCTGTGCGATGGCATACGGTGATTAACAAGTCATCAAGCAGGTGTTGGGTGAAGTGAGGACAGCACGCTGGCGTGCTGGTTACTGATGCGCTGCGGATGAGCGCCTGCCTGCGCTGTAGGGGCCGTACGGTTATGTTTCCCCAACGGCCGCGGTCCACAGGCCCATGGGTCTCCCACTTCGCCACGCCGGCATTGGCACCGTACACATGCCAACTTTTGTGACAGGCTGATAGCGCACAGCATTTTTGTGACGGCCCTGGGCCGTGCCGAGCACCTGCTTTGCCACAAGTAACGCGAACAGCACCAACAGGTTTCCACACACCGAGGAGTTACGGGAGCAAGTGCTTGGTGCCCTGACATCTGGCCTTCGCAGGAGGAGCTAGGGGACAAGGTTAAAAAGCCGGAAGCCGTATACGTGTCGTACAACTGCCTGCTGTACCTGACACACGTGCCGTACACGGTGGCGGGCGCAGCACGGCCGTCCTCGCCCGTTGAAGTGACGGTGGGGCTGGTGCAGCACCTGTACCGCTTCCTGTCCGACGAGTTGCTGTGTACGGCAGAGACGGTATGCGTACGGCAGGCTCTGGAGCACCGCCGGCCAGACCGGGAGGTCATCATCGGGCCCCCGCCCAAGCGCGGAAAGGACGGGGCTGCTGGCCGGGCTCCGTGTGGAGCTCTGGAGACAGCTGTCTTGCATGCAGCCAAGCTGCTTGCTACCCGGGACCTGCGTCCCAAGCACCAAGGGAACTACACTCAGGTGGCGGGCGCCGGGAAGGCAGGGCAGAGGGAGCAGACGGAGGCGCCGGCGGGGCAGCTGCCACAAGGGCAAAGGCTGAGCTTGGGACCAGGGACGCAGCTGCTGTGGGCTGGTCTCTCGGCGGAGCAGGTAGTGTGGACCCTGGTGCAGGTGTGGCTCGGACCTGCCAGCGGCAAGCCGCCGCCGCCGCCGCCGCCACAGCAGCAGCAGCAGCAGCAGCAGCAGCCTGGTGGGCAGGGGCGGCAGGAGGGTGTACTACGGCTGTTGATGGCGGGCGATCCTAGCCTCCTGACGCTGCTGCTGCTGCTGCTGTCAACCAAGTCTACGATTGCGGCGGGCAGCGGCTGGCCCGTGGTCCAGCCGGCCGTGGACGCGCACCTGGCCAACATGCTGCTGCCCTGCGACACGCCTGTGACGGAGGAGGTGCGACGGGCCACAAACGATGGCAATAATAGTGCAACAGCATATGGTGTTGTTGCTTGTCGTCTGCAATAGCGAGTGGTGAATTTCCGGTCCGCTTTGGAGAGGCCAGCATACGCCTGTCCTGCACGGCAACAGACGTGCGGTGCGGGTTGGCCTTGTGCCAGCTGTCAGGAGCCGTCTGCGAAACGCGGTCGCTCTGCAACGCATTCCTAGCACCAGAGCCGCAACGGGCACTCGTAGCATCCCTCACGCTCCCGCCCCAACTGCCCGCTTGCCCCGCGCCAGAGAGCCCACAGCCCGCCCCCCGCCGCCCCGATCCAGCATGCCGTGCCTTCCCCGCTGCAGGCCTGCTACAACCCGCCCCCCGCCGCCCCCGCCCTGGTGGTGCTGGACCTGCACGGCAACGGCGCGCTGGGCAGCTACACAGAGGCGGCCAAGGCGGTCATGAACCAGTACATGCTCTCCAGGGTCACAGGCGACCCCAAGACCCCCAGGTGAGCGCGCGGCTACGTGCGCGCTGTCCCCTGCCTGCAGGCTCCTTGTGTACTACAAACGGTGCTGGTACTGGCGTTTACTGCTGCCTGCATGCGTCTTGGGAACTATGATGGTGGACGGCGGGCTCAGCATTACAGTAGCAACAGACACGCCCCGCAAGGCCAGTGTGCAGCTGCCTCAGCCGGACCGCAACAACACTTGTCGAACTTTCACCATGCTGATGGCAGGTATGCCGACGCGTTAAAGCGGTTGCGCGAGGCGCTAGTGGACAAGCCCCGTGTCAATGCCACGTGGGTGGCCCCCCAGGGCGTGCGGGGCGTGCAGCGGGCGCTGCTGCTGCTGGCCAAGGTGGGTGCAACGCTGTGCAAGCGAATAGTGACGGGTTGACATCGCTTGCTTGCTACTGGAGATTGCTGCTACCTGGTGCAGCTGGTGGCCTAGGTGAGGACTAAAGAAGGGTGGAGTGACGGAAGTGGGAAGGCCTTCGGGGCGTCCGCCTGCCTGCGGCAGTAAGCTGTGGCTAGGGCCGGAGCACCGCAGTCAGCAACTTGATCAACGGTGCCAGCCGTACCTTGCAAGCCATCCCTGAGAGGAAATGGGATGTTCTAGGCAGCGAGGATGAAGGGGTTGTGGTTTACGGCGCAGCCAATGTCGCTTTTCCCGGTGTTGCATGCTTATGCGTTGATCAGCAGGTTGCTGCTTGCCGCTGTGTTGCTGCAGGTGCGGCAGGAGCTGTTGTCCAAGGGCCGGGACCTCAGCTGTTTCGTGTGCGAGGAGATCACGGAGCACCGGACGCTTCTGGAGGCGGCAGAGACGGAGCAGTTGCAGAGCCGGAGGTCGAAGCAGCTGGGGCGGCAGGGGCCGGGTCCGGGGCCAGAGGGCGGCGCGGAGGGAGGGCGAGGGGCCAAGGGGGTGAAGCAGGGCGCAAGGCAGCTTGACTGGGGGACCTGCCCGCTGCTCACCAGGGAGACGTACCAAGTGTTGCACCTGCTGGTGAGAGACCTGGGTTCGTTGCGTGGGTACGTGGAGCAGGGCGTGCTGAAGCTGCAGCAAGGCGGGGGCTTCACTGCGACAAACGACGGTGCGAAGTGGGACCTCACGAGGGTTACTGGGTACGTGAGCGTGCTTCTCCGCCTGCTCCGCGACCCCGGCTGCGTGGTCCGCGACCACGTGCGTGTGGAGCTGCTGCTGCAGGAGGTGGAGCTGGGGCGGGTGGACAGGCTGGTGCCGGGACGGGAGGAGGCGAAGGCGGCGGAGGCAACCGGGGCGGTGGTGGCGAGGGCCAAGGGGACTGGCGGCGGGGAGGTGAAGGCGGAGGACAAGGGTGCCAAGGAGGTGGCGGGTGCAGCAGGGAAAAAGCAGAACAAGAAGGATCTTGCGAAGCTCATGTTTGGGAAGTGAGGAATTAGGACAGGCGCCGGGGCTGGCGGCGGGGAGGTGGAGGCGGAGGACAAGGGGGCCAAGGAGGCGGTGGGGGCGGCAGGTGAAAAGCTGACTAAGAAGGAGATTGAGAAGTTCGTGTTTCGGTCGTGAGCTGGGGCTTTGCGGGATCGTTGCGCTTGGTGAGCTAGGCATGGCTTCGCACGGCGGGGGACGGGGAGTTGTGCAAGCTGGGGTATTTTGGCTGCGCTCTGGAGGGCATTAGCATGAGTGGTGCAGGACATGCAGAGTGCGGCGGTGGCGAATAGTGTACGCGGGTAAGGCCGTGGGGAGAGCAGGGGGCGGCTGCCCATGGGTCCGTCCAGGGGAGTGTGAGGAAACGATGAGCTGCATAAGCTCGTGCTCCAGTGGGATAATGCACGGTTCTAGCACGGGACTTGGCATTTACGGTACCTCTCTGCACTTGCTATATACTGCACTGCTCTCTTCCAGACAAGGACGTATGCATGCAGGACTGAGGGATGGAGCTGGCGAATGCATTGGGTCTCGTGTGCAAGGCAGGAAACGGGAATCTGTGGGCCCGGTTGCGGGTAGGGCCCGCTAACGCACAGGTTAAGACGCAAGTCCTTGGCAACATGGCAAGCACGAACTACTCACAATGGGTAATAGCGTGTTGGTGTGGTGCAGTGTGGTGTTATGCCGCGTGTGCCCCTTGAGCGTGTTACAGGCAGCGGCCATTGGTCCAAACGGCTTGGGTTAGTGCGACCCTCCATGATGTTCTGCTCCTAGGGTCTTAGATGTGCATGGACACTGCATGCTTACACCCTGGCCCTCCTGTAACCAATGCTATCTCCATGACTCATGAGCTGGTGGCGGGATCGCGCATAGGGCTGGACCAACCCAACCGGATATGCCACCATACTTTACAGCTGCAAAACGAAATTGAACTACATGCACTCTTTTGCGGGAACAGCTCTGGATGTATAAGCGGACCTCTCTGGTTTTCCTGCGGCACTCCCAACGTGCGGATTCCGCTGACTCAGTCCAGTTGAAAGTTTTGTCGTTGCGCAAGCTAGGCATGATGGTCTAGTACACGCCCTTCTATACACACACAGCGTAGCGCTTTTACACCGTCGAGGTTCAAATGCAAGAGCTTAACGTACGTGGCTCATATCCAGCACCACCAGGCGCTTTTGTGACATCCTAAATGTGAATATAGCGCTCCTTGCGGTGGCGTTGTGGGGCCGACGCGCGCAGGATGGCCTTTGCCGGGCTCACCGCTCTGCAGCGGGGCCGGCTGCGACAGCTACAGGAAAAGCAGAAAATTGACGATGAACCGCTTGCTAGCAATGAGCCAGCGGCGGGCCGACATCAGCAACGCGGGAGCGACTGGGGCCAGCAGCCGGGCGAAGGGGCACACGATAACCAAGGGCGGGAGCGCAATCCGGAGGCCCAGTGGCCGCCCAGGCGCTACTTCCGCCGTGCCATGCTGCTGCAGCACCTGAGGCCGACGGCCATGGCTTTGCTGCAGCGGCGCATGGCGGTGGGGACAGATGCCTCATTAACTGCGGACAGCGGGTATGCCAACGGGCGCCCAGTGACCAACGGCCCCCGGCAGCAGCAGCAACAGCAGCAGCAGAAGCAGCAGGACAGCTGCCAACGTGGTCGACAGTGGCTGCAGGCAGCTTCGGTGCTCCCCCACGGGCGCTTGGCTGCCCACCTCGGCGCACTCCACATCGCTGCAGCAGCTGAGCAGGCGGAAGCAGCAGCTACGGCCGACGCCGGCATGGCCAGCAGCGAGGCCGAGGTGAAGAGGCTCAAGGAGAACTTGAGCGCGCAGGTAGCATGGGAGGACATTTTCAATAGCGGCCTGCTGGGCAGCCAGGAGCTCGACGACCTGGTGGACCGGGAGGACGCGCCATGGGGCACGTGGCGCGTGCAGGTTTTCCAGGTGGGTGCCATAACCGTCCATGGCGGGCGACTCGCCCTCAGCTGAAACCCACCGTCCAGCATCTTGATGCCACACAACCCTGCACGTTTTTCGCCCCCACATCCCTGCACGTTTTGCGCGGAAGTATGGTTGGGTTGATGTAGCCGATGTTGGCAGTCAGTCGTCCTCTCGCACCTGCCCATGTGATGCCTTGCCCTTGCTGTTGTTGCTGCTATTGCTGCTGCTGCTGACGTTGCTGCTGCCGATACCGCTGCCTTGTGCCGTGTGCAGCCGGCGCAAGTACTGCTGGATAGCTTCCCCCTGCTGGCGTCCCATCTGCGCGCGGTGGACCGCGTTGCGCAGCGGGTGTGCTTGCAGTACGGGGACGCCGTCGAGCAAAGAGACGCGGCCGAGGACCAGCGTGCGCTTCATGTGATGATGGCGTGGGCGCATTTGAGCTGCCTGAATCAGATGACCCAGGTGCGCGACCCAAATGCTGCAAAGGTCTCTCGGAGCGAGGATGTCGGTAGCAGTAGCTAGGTGTAAGAGCAGCCCGGGTTTTCCGCTATCAGTGCAACAGTTCCTTGTCAGGACCACGCACATGCCCGGCCAATGTGAACTGCGCGCCCGTCAACCTTCAGCTGCACGTTTGGATGTTGTCAAACCTGTTGCGTTCTCAGAACAACTACAACGTCTTTGTGCATCGCGGCACACCCCAGCCACCGCACATCGCTCCCGTATGTTCACCGCATACGAAGGGATGAAGGGGCCGCACGCCACCGTGCATGTACGGTCTGTTGCTCTGCCTACAAATGTAAGTGCTCACAAGCCCACCTCCTCAACTCGGACGATGTCATTGCCGCATACCGCAGGGCCTGGGGGGCATGCCCCTGCTGTTGCCAGCAATCAAGTCGATGGCCATGCGGGAGGCGGCAGCGCAGAGCAGGCAGCCCATCCCGGACGCCATAACAATTTTGGCTGATAAGTACGACGAGCACGCCACACCGCAGCAAGTGGAAAAGCTCCTGCAGCGGATAGACCCCCGGCTGCTGCAGCCAGGGCGGGACGCAGGCGACTGGCCGCTGCTGCTGCAAGCTGCAGCACGGGGCGACGACGACTCGCGGCAGGCAGGTTGCAGTTGGCCCTTAGCCGCCATGTGTAGCGATGTGTAGCCGCCATGTGTGGGCCAAGGCCGGCCACGTGCCCGGTAGACGTGCTGCAAAGCAGCGAAACTACGATACTGGCACTGCTTCCTCCTCGCTCGGTTGGGTAGGTTAGCCGTTTGTTACCTGGTCGTTTGCACGCCGTGCCCTTGCCTCCTCTTCACCCTCCCATGCCGCCCCCTGGGGTGCTGGTGCTCCTGCTCCTGCTGCCATCTCCTCAGGTTGCAAGCCGTGCCGTTCCCGGCCTGCTGCTGCTGACGTCCATTGCCGAGTGCAGCTCTGACGAGGTGGCTCCGCAGCCCATGAACAGCATTGCTGCAGCCGCCCTGCTGAACCTCCTGCAGCTACTGCTGGTAGGCTGCCGTACACAAGCTCACACCCTGACGCCTGGTACTCAGCACGGAGTTTAGCCCAGCGCCGATACCAACATAGCACTTTAGCGCCTGACAAGTGGCACAAACCGCACCAGAACTATCCCTTGCCCCGTTGCGTATCGGTATGGAGCAAACCGCTACATGACTTGCAACTGAGGACCACTCCAACGCCACATCTATGCGTATCGCACGTCTTGCTGCCATCCTTGTTACCGGCTGTGACCGCCTCCCCGAAACCCAACCCCAACCCCTGCCCGTTCGCCACACACCCAGGAACTGGGGCCGTACGACGAGGGCGCCCCCCTCCCGCTCCCCATCGGACTCCTCTTCAACGCGCTGAAGCTGCCGCCCTGCATGCTGCTGTGGGCCAAGGACGTACTGCACGCCGAGCTGGTGCTCGACGATCTGTGCACGTACGACAACGAGCTCGACTCGTACGAGCCCCTGCCGTACGAGGACCTCCGCCAGGAGCTACAGAAGCGGTACTTGCACAGCCAGCCGGGCAGCGAGTGGCTGGTCGCGCCCATGCGCTTCTCCCCCGAGCACGTGTCCCTTGTCGCCCTGCTCGCGTCCGACCGGCCCCTGGTGGTCACGGCCATGGTCTTCGCACTGGACAGCGCGGCTAGGGTGCCCTCTAAGGTGGAGGGCAGGGGAGTCCTCCGGGCCTTGTTGGAGGACGGGCACGTCGCACAGCTGGCGTGCGCGGTGGAGAGCGGCTTTACGTGGGGTCCTAAGCTCCAGGGCGGCTGGGCGCGGCTGGTGCAGGAGCGGCAGGGGCAGCAGCAGCAGCAGCAGTGGGGCACTGGTTTGCGGGGGCAGCCGCTTGCAGCGTGGCACGGGGGCCAGGAGACCAGCAGCGGCGGCTGGACAGGCGAGGATGACGGGGAGGAGGAAAAGGTGTATTTGTGTAAGGGCAGGCAGCGGGACTTCGGTACGGGTCTCCAGGGATTGGAGGACGAAGGAGGTCAGGCAGAGGAGGAGACGACGGAGGAGGAGGTGTACTACACGCGGCCCGTCGGAGGGGAGGTCTCGGGGGCCAGGGAGCAGCAGCTGCAGTATGGGTGGCAGCGGCTGGACAGCGGGCAGGAGACGGAGAGCTTTGGGACGGAGGAGGAGGAGGACGAGGAGCGCGACGGAGAGGACGGGGCGAAGGAGGAGGAAGGGGAGGACCTGAAGCAGCTGCGGTGTGCCATGGAGGTGCTGGTGGGGTCCGTGCAGGATGAGAGGTGGTTTGGGCCGTTCAGGTACGCCATGAAGCTGGTGGTGGACGTCCTGGTGGCGGCCGCCAAGCTTGGGCTGTACGACACGGGCCTGCAGGAAGGTGGCTGGGCAAAGCGGGATGACGTTGGGGGAGGCACCAGCAGCAGATGCAACAGCAACGGCGGCAGTGTCGGCGTCCAGGAGGCAGCGCCCTCCGCTCGCCTGGCGGTGGCTAGAGCGGTGCGGTCCGAAGTGGAAGCAGCCGCGGCGCGCGTCAGCGAGCAGCTGCTCCCCCTCATGCCCATGACGCGGATACTGGCCACAGTGTCCAATAAGGTCGAGGAAGCAGAGGCGCGCGCCAGGGACGCCGTGAAGAGCTGGGAGGCGCCTGTGCTTGGAGGGGCGAAGAGGAGGGGGGTGCTGGAGCTGGGGCTGGTGGGGATACCCTGGGGCGTGCGGACGGAGGAGTGCTGGAGGGTGGTGGAGGAGCTGCGGCCGGGGCTGCTGGAGGACCCCCTGGTGGGCCACGTGTGGCAGCGCGCCCTTGCGGAGCTGCCGCAGCGGCGAGACGGCTTCGACCTGGTGAGGGCGGGTAGCCGTACGGCGGCTGTACGGCAGCTGACGGGACTGCGACCTCTGGGGCCTGTGTCAGACGATGGCAGGGGTGCCCGGGCCGGGCAGTGCTACTGTGCAGCCCCTGGAGCATGCAGGTCAACACATGCAACGGGGTGCACCGCGCTTGACCACAATTACGTGTCCTTTACCTATGCCCAGCTGCCGTTGCCGCCCTATGCGCTCATCTTGACTTGCCCCTGCCTCGGGTGCAATCTCCACGTCCTGACGGGTGTGTTACGTCCCGCTCCCCGCCGCCATCCCCGCAGCTGTCCCAGGCCGTCACAGGGCTGGCAGCTGTGGCGGGCCTGCCCCTGGACGGGGCCCACCTGCACCCCGTGCCGTGCGCCGTGGTGGGGGCGCTTTACAACGACAGGCAGCAGCAGGTGGGGCTCAGTTGCTGTTGTGGAACCCGCCTGGTAATCGCCTAGTAAAGCGTGGAACTTCGGGGCTGCCTGGCAGTACCGTGGCCACAGCCGTTATCCATACCATCCTTTGGGCCGCCAACCGAGCAGGGGCGGTTGCAGGTCGTTGACGAAAGGGGCGCAGCCGACAGGTGCATGGGGTGTGTTGCCGTCAGCCCAAGTGTTGCCGACATCCTGAACCGGCGCGCCCGCCAAGGGGGGGGGGGGCGGTTGCGTCGGGCCCCTCATACTATCGGGGCGTGTCTTCCCTGCTCATGCCCCTCAATCACGTTATCCCTTTTGTCATCCTGACCGCCCGACGCGCCTGCCGGTGGCCTCTGATCCTGCCCTCCAAACCCTCAGATGATGCACCGTCAGCTGATTACGAGGGACCCCGCCGATGCCGTGGAGGTGTTCCGCTGCCTGCTGTACATGTCGGTGCTACCTCCGGAGCTGGACCTAGCGCGCTCACAAGTAGCCCCAGCCGCACCACCAGACGCGTCCCCTCCGCACCCTCGGGCATGGGCGGGGCCCACACCCCCTCCCGCCTCAGCCGCTGCTACTGCTGCTACTGCTATCGCCGTCGCCCACCTCCCCGGCCCCCACCGGGCAGCGTACGGCTTACTCAACCAGCTGTGCTGCTTCTTGTCCGACCCAGACGGAGCAGCAGCGGAAGCCGCATGCGTGTTTGATGCCCTGGTGCCTCCGCAGGGGGAGCCGGTAGGGACCAGCCCCCAGCAGGAGCCCCAGGAGGGCCCCCGGGCAGCCTGTGGGGCGACGCAGCAACGGGTTCTTTGCGCCGCCAAGCTGCTAGCCACGCGGGGCGCGCGGCAGGGGCTGCCCCTGCTGAGCTTCCTCGCCGTACAGGGGCTTCCTCACGAGCGGGGAGGCTGCGTGCTGGGCACCAGGGCCGGGATAAAAGGCGGCGTGGCGCCACCGCCCGCGCCGGGCTTGCTTCCGCCAGGGACCCAGGCGCTGTGCGGCGGCATGGACTCGGAGCGGCTGGTGTGGGCGCTTCTGAAGATCCGGATCATGCTGTCCAACCAGCTGGCCCGGAAGACGCGGCAGCAGCAGCAGCAGCAGCAGCAGGAGGAGCACGGGCAGCAGGCCGCGACTCCGCGGTTGGTGGCCTGGGAGCCGGAGCTGCTGACACTGGCTGCCTTCACTCTCCACCAGGACTTCAACCTGCTCAAGGGCTACGAAACCGTGTTCCAGCCGGCCGTGGACGTGCACCTGGCCAACATGCTGCTGGCAGGGGACACGCCTGTGACGGAGGAGGTGCGGCGGACTCGGCGTTGGGTGCAGTGGCAGTTGTGGGGGGCAGCTGCTCTGTCCCGCTGGAGGTGGCGTCGCTTTGGGGCCGACCTAGTGGTCTACCAGCCCACACGAGCCTGTGTGCGTAATCCAAGCTGTGCGCGTGATGCTTCCGCCTGGCCGATGCATCCTTTCAGTCCACCCCTGACCCTGTGTTACCTTGGCCCCTCTGTTGCGCGCCGCCCCTGCGCCAGGCGTGCTACAACCCGGCCCCAGGCACCCCCTCGCTGGTGGCGATGGATCTGCACCCGCAAGGGGCGGGGGCCGACTTCAGCAACGAGGCCTGGGCCGCCATGAAGCGCTGCATGCTGGACGGGGTCACGAGCAAGAGCCCAAGGTGCGGGGCCATGTTTGCAGGCTTTCCCTCAAATCCCACGCGCTGAAGAAGGGCCGTCATGGTGTTTCCAGGGACTGGCAGGCCTACCGTCATGCGTTGTCGCCTCAGTGCTGGCTGGTGCCAAGGTGTGGCCGTTCCACCCCGGCTGCCGCGGACAGCAGGCCTTGCGGTGATGGAGCCCGCTGCCATGAGACTTACAACCGACCGTGTCGTTGCTACCTCTGAATACTGCCTGGTGCAGTGCACATACGTGGGTATCGAGCAGCCACGCTGGAGGCTGCGTCGCGTGCCGATCGACAGCAAACAGGCTGGGCCGCTCCTTATCCTGAGTATATGCATACATCGCTATATGCCCCCACGTTCCTGTAGCTTCTCATTCCCTCTTCTTTCTTAGCTTTGCGTTTGTTCGTATATGGCTTGCTCGCACCTTCCTGGCAGGTTCTCCGACGCGCTCAAGCGCCTGCGAGCGGCTCTGGTGCACTCCCGTGTCGGTGCCACGTGGGTGGTGGCGCAGGGCGTGGGCGGCTTACAGCGGGCGATGCTGCTCGCGGCAAAGGTGAGGGGGTACGGGACGCGGCCAGGTGCGCTGCACCGTGCAGACTAGCCATCCAGCAGCGCGCGCATCTTAGCTAGACTTGTGCTGCTATGATATCGTTTACTGTCTGCCATGGTCAACAACAGGGTGCCGACAGCACGCAACTCAACCGCCGGAATGGTTGCGCTGCAGGTGCGGCAGGAGCTGCTGGCGGACGAGCGCGACCTGCTGGTCACCGTCACGCACGCCGGCGAGATCGCGCACAGCATGGACGCGGCGGAACTCCGGCAGCGGGAAGAGCAGCAGCAGCAGGATCCGGAGGAGGGGCGGGGCCAGCGGCAGCGGGGGGATGCAGGTGGGCGCTCGGGAGGCGGCGGTGGGGGGCAGGGCGACGCAGGGGGCTGGCTGTCGGGGCCGTGGCTTAGCACGGAGCTGATTGAGGCCAGAACCCACTTGGCTGTGCTGATTGAGCACCTGGATCAGCTGCGGCTGGAGGGCGATGTGCAGCTGAAACGCGACGGCCGGGTCGAGTGCCTGATTGACGAGGACGGGCTCAGCCCCCTGGCCGAGGCGAAGGACTGCGTGGAGACCCTGCTGCGCATGTTTGCGACGGAGGGGTGCGTGGCAAGGAGCCACGTGCGTGTGGAGCTGCTGCTGCAGGTTGTGGAAAAGGGACGCGTGGACAGGCCGGTGGGGCAGCAGGAGGGTGGTGGTGGCGCCGGGGTGAAGAAGGCGGGTGGGAACGGTGGCGGGCAGGTGGCGGTGCGGGGTGCTGGGAGGGGGGTAAGGGGTGACGTTGCCGCCAAGGCGCGCAAGCAGGCGATGGAAGAGCTGAAAAAGGTCATGTTTGGGTGAATGCATGTGGGGAATGGGGTACTGAGATGGGTTTAGGGGTGCGCTCCGCTGGCTGTTCTGGGGTGGGTCAAGCATGGATGTGCTGGCAGCAGGGCAGTTCATGCCCGTATGCGCCCAGTTGCAGCCGCGCATACCGGTACGGTTGAAGGCAGGTGACGCGTGGGAAGCTCGGCATGTGTCAGTGTCAACGCGACGAAGCCAACGCATGGTATCAGACAGGGCATAGGGCACAGCAGCTGTCTGTGCACAGACACTTAATCCCGGGGGCGTTGGTTATGTTCGACTGCAGGATGGCATCACGCCGCAGTACTTGCACTGACCAGTAGTACATGACTCGATGGTGGGTGCGTTGACTGGGTCTGCTTGGCTTGTTGTGTCAGGGCGGGAAAGCGCGCCTGCCCCGTGTTCCGTGTTTCCCCATGTTTGTGTCTTGCTTTCCTGAACTTCCCAGTACGGCAGCCTTGCCATGGCACATGACGTGCATTGTCTTTTGCTTATTTGGAGGTGTAAGCGCAGTGTATGTGGCGCATGACGAGTCTGCTACGTGCTAGGCACCTCAGGGCACTTGACAAGGGTACTGACGCCCCTGCCAGATCCATGCGAACTGTGTCAGGTCCTCAAGCAAAGGACGAAGCCTACAGATAACTTTATCCAGGTATCCTGAGTATGTCAGTACAGAACATTAGCCGTCTTGCACGTTGCAGCCGATAACATATATGCAGGTAGCGGTAACCTGTCGGAGTTGGAACCTGTAGAAGCGATGCTCTGATCTGGACCTCATGAATATAAGCTGTGTATTTGGCTTTTCTTCTGTTCCACTTGCTCCTATGTAGCAAGGGCGGGGATAGAACATGCCGTCGACCGGCGCAGGGGCCACCAGGTTCGGGGGACTCGCTTCTCTGCAAGCTACGCGGCTCAAGCATTTGCAAGAGCAATCCAGCCTATCCGGCGATGGCGCGGTTGCTGATTCTGAAGAAGACGAGCGGCAGCAGCACAGTACGGGGCCCGGGCAACAGGCTGACCACCACCGGACACTACAACGCTTGGCAGGTCGTGACAGAGATAGCTATAGTGATGGGAAGGAGCAGAAGGTGAGCCAGGGTGGCGTGCCTGTGTGGCCCCGCCAGCACTACCTACACCGCAGCCTCCTGCTGCAACAGCTGCACCCGGCGCGCACCGCCCTGCTGCAGCACCAACAGTGGACAAAACAGGTGCCAGACCCTGCAAACGCCTCCAGCCATGCACCGGGTGGGGACAGCGGACAGCAGCTGCAGGGGCAGGGGCAGCAGAGGACAGCGCAACTGCCCTGGCCTCGCCTGGCAAAGCGTGGGCACGAAGCTTGCCGAGCGATCGACCGCCAGGACAGGCGGGAAGCTGCGGGGAAGCTGGGCCTGGTCAACGCGTCCGGTGACGCCGTTGACCCGGAGGACTACGGGCTGTCCGAGCCTGAGGGTGACCTGTCCAGGCTTGGGGAGGGGTACCGGCTTGGGTGTGCAGGCGGCGGCGACGACAGCTCGGCGTTGGGTTCGGAGGGCGTCAGCAGGCAGGACCAAGACATGGAACGGAAGTACATGGTAGGCCGTGCCTTTCTGCTGCAGCTGTCTTGTTGTAAGCTGCGATGCCGTACACGTTGGCCCTTCCGTGCAGTGCACCTGCGGGGCAGCAGCGCAAGCGCTGGTGTTGGCGCCACCATGCGGGGCCGCATGTGTACTCATCGGCCGTTGGGGTCCTGACCCAACACCCACTGCTCCGGCACGCCGTGCCCGCCTGGGCCACCAAGAGTCTCAGCCCCACGCGCCCCTCCTTCCCTTCCCCCTGCAGGCCCCAGCATCAGCGGTGACGCGGGACCTCCTGCCGTACGTCTCCGCCCTGGCGTCTGTTGCAGCGCTACTGCCAGCTGCCACCTGCCAGCGGCAGCTTCCTGGCAGCTTCGCGGGCGGCCAGCAGCTCGACCGTGTCAAGCAGCTGCACCAAGCGCAGGACGACATGGCGCTCCTCGCCCTCGCCAGCTACGTCACGTCCGCTAACCGGCTCGCGGAGTTGCGGGACGAACAGCTATTTGATAATCACTTTGACATCTTGCACCAGCTGCACAAGAGGCGAGAAATTGCTTTCAAGTTGCTAGCAAACAGCGAGGACCGGCACTTCAGGCGCGCGCTGCAAGTGCGGCGTTTCGCGTGGTCCATCGGAGACAACCAGAACGTGGCTACGCTGCGGAGGCTGGTGTCGGATGTGCGGCCGGCGCTGCTTGGGGAAGGGGACACGGACTGGGCGGCGGTGCTGCAGGCGGCGGAGCAGGGCAACGAGGACGCCCTGCATGTGGGTGTTGCGTGGGTAGTGGCGCCACAGTGTGTGTTCCGTGATGTTGCGGTGCAACGCCGCGTCCATGGCATGTGCACGCACGCGTGCCATGACGTGGCGGAGCATACCCTGCCATGACGTGGTGGAGCATACCCCTGCCATGACGTGGTGGAGCATACCCCTGCCATGACGTGGTGGAGCATACCCTGCCATGACGTGGTGGAGCATACCCCTGCCATGACGTGGCGGAGCATACCCTGCCATGACGTGGTGGAGCATACCCCTGCCATGACGTGG
>VFQN01003556.1_pt1 | contig 22042 bp, 22 predicted proteins | sample 3512371 | NCBI WGS metagenome assembly VFQN01 (sample SAMN10412370, study PRJNA504923) | tailings metagenome | isolation source: Replicate 2 from Balatoc abandoned mine | place: Philippines: Itogon, Benguet | collected 2017-08-28
GCAGCTTGCCGTGAATGTCCCAGCCGATCATGCCGCCGACGAACACCATCTCACCGCGCGCCTTGACGCCGTTGGCATAGCCCTTCGGCTGCGGCCAGCCCGCAGGATTGAGGATGGTGTTTGTCGCGGGCGTCTTGGCTGCGTTGTCCGGCACGTGAAGTCTCCTCCTATGTCTCGCTTGTGCGCCTGGGCGCGCCAATGCATCACGACGCGATCTTCGTCGCGTCCGCCTCCGCCATCTTGCGCAATTCGAACCGCTGAAGCTTGCCGGTCTGCGTCTTTGGCAGCGCGCTGACATACTCGATCGCGCGCGGATATTTGTAAGGAGCGACCGCGTTCTTCACATAATCCTGCAGCGCCTTGGTGAGCGCAGCGTCGCCGGTATGACCGGCGCGAAGCACGACATAGGCCTTCACGATATGACCGCGCTCCGGATCCGGAGCGCCGACCACGCCGCATTCGGCGACGGCGGCGTGCGCCAGCAGCACCTCTTCGACCTCGGGCCCGGCGATGTTGTAACCCGACGAGATGATCATGTCGTCCGAGCGCGCCTGATACCAGAAATAGCCATCGGCATCCTGCACATACGTGTCGCCCGGAAAATTCCAGCCCTTCTGCACATACCTCGTCTGACGCGCATCGGCGAGATAGCGGCAGCCCGTCGGACCTTTCACCGCAAGGCGGCCGACAGTGCCGCGTGGCACTTCGTTGAAATTGTCGTCGACAACCTTTGCCACATAACCCGGCACCGGCTGTCCGGTCGAGCCGCTGCGGACGCTGGCTTCCGGCGAACCGATGAAGATATGCATCATCTCGGTGCCGCCGATGCCATCGAGAATCAACATTCCCGTGGCCTGTTTCCATGCGTCGAACGTGGCCTTCGGCAAGGTCTCGCCTGCCGACACACATTTGCGCAACGACGAGAGATCGAACTTGCCGACATGCGGCGTTACCGCGCGATACGCTGTCGGCGCGGTGAACACCACTGTCGCCTTGTACTTTTCGATGGCCGGCAACAGGTCGTCCGGCGTCAGCTTTTCAAGCTGAATGGTCGCGGCACCGATGCGGAACGGGAACAGCACATGGCCGCCGAGGCCGAAGGTGAAGGCCAGCGGCGCCGAACCGATGAAGCGATCGTCCGCAGACGCCTGCAACACGTACTTTCCATAGGAGTCGCAAGGCGCCAGCATGTCCCGGTGGAAATGCATGGTGCCTTTCGGCTCGCCGGTCGTGCCGGAGGTGAAGGCGATCAGACAGACATCGTCAACGGCGGTGTCGCAGGCGGTGAAAGTCTCGTAGCCCGGCTTGTTCATGAGGGCCTCAAGTTCGCCCCCACCCCAATAGACCACCCGCTCCAGCTCGGGCGCGAGCGGCTTTGTCTTCTCCATCTCGTCGCTGAGCTTTGAGTCGCACAACGCAACTTTGATCTTCGCTTTCTTGACGGTGTAGGACAATTCCTTCGCTCGCAGCAGCGGCATGGTCGCGACGGTGACCCCGCCCGCTTTCATGACCGCGAGATAGGCAGCAACCATCGTCGGATTGTTGGCAGAGCGCAGCAGCACCCGATTGCCTGACACCATTCCGAGATCGCGAGTCAGCACATTGGCGATGCGGTTGATCCGCTCGGCGAGTTGCGCATAAGTCAGGGTCTCTGCAGGCGACACGATCGCGATACGATCGCCCTGACCCGATGTGACCCACTTGTCCACGAACTCGGTCACGCAATTCAGCCGATCCGGATATTGCAATTCCGGAAGCGTGAACAGGAACTCCGGCCACTGGTCCTGCGGCGGGAGATTGTCGCGCGCAAACGTGTCGATTTGTCCCGAGCGGATCATGATCTGATACTCCGTGTCTGACCCCGGCTCTGCCTGTCCGTCATTTCTCCGCAGCTTTCGCCGCGTAGTTCTTCAATGCCTCGCGCGCGATCACGACCTTCTGCACTTCGGTCGCGCCTTCGTAGATACGCAGCGCGCGGATCTCGCGATACAATTCCTCGACCTTGACGCCTTTGGTGACGCCCTGGCCGCCGAACAATTGCACGGCGCGATCGATGACGCGCTGCGCGGCCTCGGTTGCGTGCATCTTCGCCATCGCCGCTTCGCTGGTGACGCGGGCCGCGCCATTGTCCTTGGTCCAGGCCGAGCGATAGACCAGAAGCGCGGACGTATCGACATCGACGATGGAGTCGGCGAGCGCACCCTGCGTCATCTGCAGGTCGCCGAGCGGCGCCCCGAACAGCTTGCGGGTGGCTGCGCGCTCGGCCATCTCGTGCAGCGCACGCCGTGCGAAGCCCAGCGCCGCTGCGCCAACCGTCGAGCGGAAGATGTCCAGCGTGGCCATCGCGACCTTGAAACCTTCGCCCGGTTTCCCCAGACGGTTGGCCACCGGAATGCGCACGTTGTCGAATTTCAGCGTCGCCAGCGGGTGCGGTGCGATGACTTCGATCCGCTCCTCGATCGAAAGACCCGGCGCATCGGCATCGACCATGAAGGCCGAGAGGCCGCGGGCGCCCGGCGCCTCGCCGGTCCGCGCGAAGACAACGTAATGATCGGCGATGCCGCCGTTGGAAATCCAGGTCTTGCGACCGTCGAGCCGCACATGCGTATTGCCGTCGGGAACGGCGGTCATCGCCATCGCCGCGACGTCGGACCCCGCTTCCGGCTCAGACAGCGCGAAGGCCGCGATGGTCTTGCCCTTTCCGACATTCGGCAAATAACGCTGCTTCAATTCCGGCGAACCATAGAGCGTGATCGAACCGGTCCCGAGCCCCTGCATCGCGAAGGCGAAGTCGGCGAGGCCGTCATGGAAGCCGAGGATCTCGCGCGCAAGGCACAGCGTCCGGACATCGAATTGCGGATAGGTGCCGCCAAATTCCGCAGGGACCGTCGGCGCGAGAAAGCCGGCTTCGCCCAGCGCCTTCACGCGCGCACGGCAGGCTTCGTCGACGTCGTCATGCGGCAGCTTGTGCAGATGGTCCGCAGCCCAGCGATTGAGGCGCTGCGCAAAATCGCGATGCCCATCGTTGAAAAATGGCCAACTGAGGGTTTCCGCGAGTGACATCTAGTTGCCCTCGAAGACTGGCTTCTGCTTGTTCGCAAAAGCATGGAACGCGCGCTTGAAGTCTTCCGTCTCCATGCACAGGGCCTGCGCGACCGCCTCCGCCTCAATCGACTGCTCGACCGACATCGCCCATTCCATCTCAAGCATGCGCTTGGTCATGCCGTTGGCGAAAGTCGGGCCGGCGCAGAGTTCGTTTGCGAGCGCGGTTGCATCGGCCAGCACGGTCTCGGATGACGACAGCCGGTTGAAGAAGCCCCAGCGTTCGGCTTCCTCGCCGCCCATCACTCGGCCCGTATAGAGAAGATCGGCCGCACGCCCCTGCCCGATGATGCGCGGCAGGATGGCGCAAGCGCCCATATCGCAGCCGGCAAGACCGACACGATTGAACAGGAACGCCACTTTCGCCTTGGGAGTCCCGACGCGAAGATCCGACGCCATCGCAAGGATCGCACCCGCTCCCGCGCACACCCCGTCGATCGCTGCGACAATGGTCTGCGGGCAAGCCCGCATCGCCTTCACCGCCTCGCCCGTCATCCGTGTGAACTTAAGCAGGCCCACGGTATCCATCTCGACCAGCGGGCCGATGATCTCGAACACGTCGCCGCCGGAGCAGAAATTACCGCCCTCGCCGGTCAGCACGAACGCCTTGACCTGATCATCGCTGGCAGCCGCTCGGAAAATGCCGGCGATTTCGGCATAGCTCTCGAATGTCAGCGGGTTCTTGCGCTCGGGACGGTTCAGCGTCAGCGTCGCGAGCTTGCCCTCCACGGAGAACTTCACGTGCTGCGCCTTGTAGGACGCAAGCGGCAGTGGGACCGGGTGATGCGTATTCAAAATCATTCACGGCTCCCTGCATCGATCGCCTTCCGGGCGGATGTCTTGGTCTTGGCCAGCAACCCCATCAGGGTGTCAACCTCTTGCGGCTCGAGATCGGCGAAGATACGCGCGATCCAGTCTTCATGGGTGCGCGCCAACGCACGAAAGGTGCGGCGGCCTTCCGGCGTCAGCGTCACGATCATCGCGCGCCTGTCGTTTGGCGCAGGCTTGCGCTCCACAAGGTTGAGTGAGACCAGCCGCTCCACGAGGCCGGTGACATTGCCGTTCGACACCATCATGCGCTGCGAGAGTTCGCCGAGCGTCATCCCGTTCTGAGCGCGGTCGAGTTGCGCCATCAGGTCGAAGCGCGGCAGGGTAATATCGAATTCGGTGCGCAGGCGCTGGCGGATCTCGTTCTCGATCAACGTCGTGCAGGTCAGGAGACGAAGCCATAACCTCAATTCCGCCTCGTGATCGGCGGGCCGTTCGGCAACCTTCGTCTCTGCATCGAGCGGCAGCGTCGCTGCGTCGGTCATGTCAGATCTCTCCGCCCGCGACCGTCATCGCGGTTCCGGTGACAGCACCCGAATCGTTCGAACAGAGATAGAGGACAGCGGCAGCGACCTCTTCCGGCCTGATCAGCCGCGCCATCGGTACGTCTTTCACATATTGCGCGACCACTTCATCCGAGGTCTTGCCGGTCTTCGCCGTGACTGACGCGACCGATTCACGAACGAGATCGGTGTCGGTATAACCGGGGCAGATGGCATTGACGGTGACGCCGGTCTTTGCGGTCTCGACCGCCAGCGAGCGCACGAGGCCGACAACCGCGTGCTTGGTCGTGCAATAGGCGGTGACGTACGGATAGCCCTTCAGCCCCGCCGTCGAGGCGACAGCAACGATGCGGCCGAATTTGCGCGATACCATGCCCGGCAGCACGGCGCGGGTTGCATGCACGATACCCATCACGTTCAGGTCGAATAATTTCTGGAATTGGGCCGGATCGGTTTTGCCGAAAGGCGAAGTCGAGACCCCGCCCGCATTCGCAACCAGGATATCGAACGGTCCACGGGCCGCCTCCGCCGCCTTGATCCCGGCCTCCACAGCCTCGGCGTCAGTCACGTCTGCGGCAATGAGCCCCACGGCATCGCCGGCCGATACCGCTTCGTCGAGCGCCGCCTTCTGTCGGCCCAGCACCGTCACGGCCGCCCCAGCCGCCGACAGGGCGGCCGCAACCGCTCGGCCGATGCCGCGTCCGCCGCCAGTTACGAGAGCGTGCCGTCCCGAAAGCTTGGCCATGAGGATCCCACGAGGGTCCGGCAGATGCCGGAGACCCCAATACTTTAAGCTTAAAATTTCGAAGGCTCAAGCAGTCGGGATGCTTTTCCGGGGCGGGGGCGGAGAGATCGAAGGTTATCTTGACGCAGATCAAATCCCGCTTGCACGGATTTCCTTTAAGCTTAAAATAATCGCAACAGCCGGAAGGCGCGGAGGCTCCCATGAAGGTCAGCGTGATCGGCGGCGGCCCCGCCGGGCTCTACTTTTCGATCCTGTATAAAAAAGCGTGGCCGCAGGCGCAGATCACGGTCTACGAGCGAAACCGGCCGGACGATACCTTCGGCTTCGGCGTGGTGTTCTCGGATCAGACGCTCGAGACCTTCCAGAAATACGACCTGGAAAGCTACCGTTCGATCACCGAGAATTTCGCCTATTGGGACGACATCGAGATCCGCGCGAAAGGGACGGTTCACCGCATCGGCGGTAACGGTTTCTGCGGATGCTCGCGGGCGACGCTGCTCCAGCTCCTGCATCAGCGTGCACAGCAACTCGGTGTCGAACTGAAATTCCAGACCGACATTACCGATATCCCCGCGGCACTGCGCGACGCCGATCTCGTGATCGGCTCCGACGGCATCAATTCGCGCATTCGCGAGACCTACAAGGATCACTTCAAGCCGAGCATCGATCTGCGCCCGAACCGCTTCACCTGGATGGGCTCGACCAAGCCCCTCGATGCCTTCACCTTCTATTTCAAGCAGACCAAGTACGGCATCATCATCGTCCACGCCTATCAATACGAACCCGGGCGCTCGACCTGGATCTTCGAGACCGATCCTGAGACCTTTGCAAAACTCGGCCTCGATCCGATGGACGAGCCCGGCAGCGCCAAGCTGATGGAGGAGCTTTTTGCGGAGGAACTGCAGGGCCACAAGCTGATCATCAACCGCTCGATGTGGCGCAATTTCCCGGCGATCCGTTGCGAACGCTGGGTCTACGAGAATTGCGTCATCCTCGGTGACGCGAAGGCCACGGCGCATTTCTCCATCGGCTCGGGCACAAAGCTCGCGATGGAAGACGCCATCGGCCTCTACGAATCCTTCCGCAAGACCGGCGGCCAGAATGTGAAAGCGGCGCTCTCGCACTACGAGACCACGCGCCGCGAGGAAGTGGAGAAAACCCAACACTCCGCCAACGTGTCGCTGGTGTGGTTCGAGCACGTCAAGCGCTTCTGGAACATGAACCCGACACGCTTCGTGTTCGGCCTGATGACCCGCTCGAAAGCGATCACCTACGACAATCTCGCGCTGCGCGCGCCGGAATTCGTCGAGGAGGTCGACCACATGATGGCCGACGAGACGAAAGCCGCGGGCTTTGCGAATGTCGACACGGCAACGCCGGTACCGCCGATGTTCCAGCCCTTCCGGCTGCGCGACATGGTGATTCCGAACCGTGTCGTCGTGTCGCCGATGTGCCAGTATTCTGCGAAGGACGGCATGCCGAACGACTGGCACCTCGTGCATCTCGGCAGCCGCGCCATCGGCGGCGCCGGCCTTGTCTATACCGAGATGACAGACGTATCGGCTGAAGCCCGCATCTCTCCGGGCTGCACCGGGCTCTGGAACGACGAGCAGGAAGCCGCATGGACGCGCATCGTCGAGTTCGTCCACGCCAACTCGGCGGCGAAGCTCTGCATGCAGCTCGGCCATGCCGGCCGCAAAGGCGCGACCAAGCTGTCATGGGAAGGCGATAGCGAGCCGCTGCCGCAAGGCGCCTGGCCGATCGTCTCGGCGTCACCGATCCCGTATTTTCCGAACAGCCAGGTGCCGCGCGAAATGACCCGCGCGGACATGGAGCGGACGGTAGCTGATTTCGTATCAGCGACGGAGCGCGCGCAACGCGCGGGCTTCGACATGGTCGAACTGCATGCCGCGCACGGCTATCTGCTCGCGAGCTTCATCTCGCCGATCACCAACAAGCGGACCGATGAGTATGGCGGCTCGCTCCAGAACCGCATGCGCTTCCCGCTGGAGGTGTTCTCCGCCATGCGCAAGGCATGGCCCAAGGAGAAGCCGATGTCGGTGCGCATCTCTGCGACCGACTGGATCGACGGCGGCGTGACCGGCGACGATGCGGTGAAAATCTCGGAGATGTTCAAGGCGGCCGGCTGCGACATGATCGACGTCTCGACCGGTCAGACCGATCCGGAATCAGCGCCGATCTACGGTCGCATGTACCAGACGCCGTTTTCCGATCAGATCCGGAACGAAGCGAATATCGCCACGATGGCGGTCGGCGCCGTAACGACGGCAGATCAGGTCAACACTATCGTTGCGTCAGCGCGCGCCGATCTTGTCGCGCTGGCGCGTCCGCATTTGATGGACCCGTATTTCACTCTGCGTGCGGCCGGCTGGTACGGCGCAGCCGGCGTGCATTGCCCGCCGCAATATCTGTCGGGCCGGGATCAGTTGTATCGCAACGCGGATCGCGAACGCGCCGACCTCACCGAGCTGCGGCTGAAAGCCAAGCCGAAGCCGCAGATCGATACCTGGAAACAGGCGGCCGAGTAACCTTCTTGTCTCTCTCCCCGTTTCACGAGGAGAGAGACAGCGTCGTCTTCCCAGGCCAGCGGCACAGATCCGCGATGATGCATCTTTCGCACAATGGCTTGCGCGCGACGCACACATAGCGTCCGTGCAGGATCAGCCAGTGATGCGCATGCATCATGAATTCCGGCGGGATGACTTCGACAAGCCTGAGTTCGACCTCAAGCACATTCTTGCCCGGCGCCAGACCGGTGCGGTTCGACACCCGGAAAACATGGGTATCGACCGCCATGGTCGGCTGCGCGAACGCCATGTTGAGTACGACATTCGCGGTCTTGCGGCCGACACCCGGCAGCTTCTCGAGCGCTTCGCGGTCGCCCGGCACCACGCCGCCATGCTCGGCGATCAGCTTTTCGGACAGCGCGATGACGTTCTTCGCCTTGTTGCGATAGAGCCCGATGGTCTTGATGAAGTCGCGCACCTGCGCTTCGCCGAGCGCCAGCATCTTTTCAGGTGTATCGGCTACGGCGAACAAGGCGGGAGTTGCCTTGTTCACGCCGGCATCGGTCGCCTGCGCGGACAGCACCACAGCGACCAGCAGCGTGAACGGATTGACGTGCTGGAGTTCACCTTTGGGCTCCGGATCGACCGACTGAAAACGGCGGAAAGCCTCCGTGACTTCGGCTTGCGTCCAGGGGCGAATGTCTCCATGCGCCGCCTCGATATCGGCCTCAATCTGCGCCTTCGTGGACTTTGGCTTTGCGGCTTTTCCTGCCTTAGCGGCGTTCAGCGCTGCTTTAGCGGCGCGCTTGGGCGCGGCTTTGCGTTTTTTCGGCCTTGCGGCGGCGCGGGTCGTCTTTTTTGCCATTTCTCCCCTATATTGTTGGCAATGGTCCCAAACAACGACCCGACTTCCGATACTCCCCTGTTTTCCGCAGTGATGGCGCCCAACCGCTCACTCGGGAAACGCGGATTCGGCATCCTGATGCTGGCGGTGGCCGGCATGAGCTTTGTAGTGGGGCTTGTCTTCGCCATCGCGGGCGCCTGGCCGATCACGGGCTTCTTCGGCCTCGACGTGCTGCTGATCTATTGGGCCTTCCGGATCAATTACCGCGACGGTCGCGCCTATGAACAGGTCGTAGTCACGCCGACCGAGCTCATGTTCCGGAAGGTGAGTCCGCGTGGCGCTGTGGTCGAGTGGCGCTGCAATCCGCTCTGGGTCAAGCTGGACTGGGAGATCCACGAGGAATTCGGTGTGCAGCGGCTTCATCTGGTCTCACGTGGCGAACGCCGGCAGATCGCCGGCTTCCTGTCGCCGGACGAAAAGGAAAGCTTCGGCAAGGCATTGCAGGCGGCGATCGCCGCCGCAAAGCGCGGGCCGGATCGTACCGTGATCGCCTGATCAGGAATCGGGTGGGACCGGCGACGCGGCGGAGTTATCTCGGAAAGACACAATGACGAGAACCGCCATGCTGTCTCCCGATCGCGTTATCGACACTACGACGCTTGCCGCGGCTGCTGAAGACTACGATGTCGTGCGGCGCGCGATCGCCCATATCCGTGGCAACTGGCGTCAACAGCCCGACATCGACACGATCGCGGAAGCAGCCAAGGTAACGCCGACCGAGCTGCACCACCTGTTCCGCCGCTGGGCCGGCCTGACGCCCAAAGCCTTCCTCCAGGCGCTCACGCTCGACCATGCGCGCACGCTGCTTCGCGATTCCGCGAGTGTGCTCGACGCAACCTACGAAGTCGGGCTATCCGGGCCGGGCCGGCTGCACGATCTGTTCGTCACCCATGAAGCGATGTCGCCGGGTGAATGGAAGGCCGGCGGCGATGGGCTGACCTTGCGCTACGGGTTCCATCCCTCGCCCTTCGGCACGGCGCTGGTGATGGTCGCGCCACGGGGGCTCGCCGGTCTCGGTATGGCCGATGCCGGAAAGGAGCGCGACGCGCTTGCCGACATGAAGAGCCGCTGGCCGAAAGCGACCTATGTCGAGGATGCCGATGTCACGGCACCTGTCGCGGCACGTATTTTCGATCCCGCCTTGTGGCGCCCCGATCAGCCGCTGCGCGTCGTTCTGATCGGCACGGATTTCGAAGTGCGGGTCTGGGACACGCTGCTGAAAATTCCGATGGGCCGTTTCACGACTTATTCCGACATCGCGCGAACGATCGACAAACCGAAGGCCGCGCGTGCGGTCGGTGCCGCGGTCGGCAAGAATCCGGTCTGTTTCGTTGTGCCGTGCCATCGCGTGATCGGCAGGAGCGGCGAACTCACCGGCTATCACTGGGGGCTGACCCGCAAGCGCGCGATGCTTGGCTGGGAAGCGGGGCGCGTGGCCTAAGCGAAGTCTCGTGCGGTTTTGTTACCGTGCCCCGACCGTCTCTCGCGCAGAGACGCTCGCAAATACCGGCTCGTCGGCGCGCGGGAAGTCCCCTTTGCGATAGGCCGCGAGCATGTCGGGCTCAAGCGAATCCATGTAGTCCGCGAGCGCCTTGTAGGTAACGCAACGCACCTCGGGCAGGCCGCAGACGCTGCGCGCAAACTGCTTCAGCGCGTCACGATAAGCGCCGTTCTGATAATCGCTGAAATGATGCCCAATATGAACCGGCGCGCGGTTTCCGGTGTAGTTGGCGCGGAAGTAATTCAGATAACTGTCCAGCATCTGCTGGCGGAATTGTTCGCGGCGGCTCGCAATGGGAGCGGCGCCGGATTGCGCCACCAGGAAATTGTAGTCCATCGACAAGGTTGCGCGGCCAGAGCCGGCGAGCTTGATCTCCGCGAGATTGAAGCGCCAGATGCCGTCGCGCTTCTCCGGCCAGTTCTGAGCCGGCATGGTGCCGCTGGTATCGTAACGGAAGCCACGCGCTGCGAGCGTGGCATATAGGCCCGGACTGTGCGCCAGATAGGGCGCGCGGAAACCGACGATATCCCTTGCGGTAAACGTGAAGCCCGCGTCCGGCGATAGTTCGTTGTTGCGCGCGACATTGTCCAGCAGGCCATCGAAGCTGTTGAACTCGGAGGTCCAGGCCGCCGCACCCCAGCTCCGTCCATCGAAATGTCCGACAGCGTGCGAGGCGATCTCGTGGCCGTCACGCCGCAGCGCATTCATGAAGGCGACGCGCTTGCGTACGTCATCCAATCCGCCGCCAAAATTGATGCGCGAGGCGCCGCGAGACTGGTTCGGTCCCTGATAGAGATGCTTCTTCGCATCGCTGAGAAAATTGATGCCGCTGACGAAAAAGGTGAAGCGGACGCGCTCACCGTCGCGGTTGAGACCGGCGGCGAAATCGCTCCATTCCTGCCAGCGCTCAAGCTCGGTGCAGTTATCGAATGCGATCGCAACGAATTGCGGAGGGCGCTCGACCGGATCGGCCGCCTGCGCACTCACGATACCCAGTACCACGCCTGCAAACGCCAGAAACACACGCATATGCTCCGGCTAACAGCATGACCGGAGGGTCTATCAACGACATTTGCGATGTATGGTTAGCAGCGGCGTAATCGTCCCCGCCTGCCGCCTAGCGTCACGCGGCCAGATCGAGCTTTGAGGCGACCGTGGCGTCCGCGTTAAGATGATAGATGATCGGCACGCCGGTCGCGATCTCGCGCTTCAGGATACCTTCGGGCGACAGCTTCTCCAGCACCATCACCAGCGCGCGCAGCGAATTGCCGTGCGCGGCGACCACCGTGCGCTTGCCTTGCAGCACGGCAGGCAGGATCTCCTGCACATAATACGGCAGGGTTCGCGCCAGCGTATCGCGCAGCGATTCTCCGCCGGGAGGCGCAATGTCGAACGAGCGGCGCCAGATATGCACCTGCTCCTCGCCCCATTTCTTGCGGGCGTCGTCCTTGTTCAGCCCGGACAGGTCGCCGTAGTCGCGTTCGTTCAGCGCGATGTCGCGCACGATCGGGATGCCGGTTTGCCCCATTTCCGTCAGCATCAGGTCGAGGGTCATCTGCGCACGCTTCAGCGCCGAGGTGAAGGCGACGTCGAAAACGATTCCATTTGCCTTCAGCTTGCGGCCGGCTTCCTTGGCTTCAGCCACCCCCTTCTCGGTGAGGTCGACATCGCGCCAGCCGGTGAACAGGTTCTTCAGATTCCATTCGCTCTGGCCGTGACGCACGAGCACGAGAAGACGGTCGGACATTTGTTTCATTCTCCTTTGTCAAACCCGCCACCCTGAGGTGCTTGCGCGCAGCGCAAGCCTCGAAGGGCGACGGCCCGCATCCTTCGAAGGCCGCTTCGCGGCGGCCTCAGGATGACGGACACATCAAAAATCCTTCAAACCCAGCACATCCATCATCGAATAGAGTCCCGGCTTTTGCCCCTTCGCCCAAAGCGCGGCCTTCACCGCGCCGCGCGCGAAAATCATGCGGTCTTCGGCCTTGTGGCCCAGTTCGATCCGCTCGGCAGGTCCGGCGAAGATCACGTTATGCTCGCCAACCACGCTGCCGCCACGCAGCGTTGCGAAGCCGATATCGCCAGCCTGGCGCGCACCGGTATGGCCGTCGCGCGAACGCACCGAATGCTGACCGAGATCGATATCGCGGCCTTCCGCCGCCGCACGGCCAAGCAGGAGCGCGGTGCCGGACGGCGCGTCGATCTTCTTGTTGTGATGCATCTCGACGATCTCGATGTCGAATTCGTCGTCGAGCGTTTTCGCCACACGCTTGACCAGCGCAGCCAGCAGATTCACGCCGAGGCTCATGTTGCCGGATTGCACGATCACGGCCTTTTTTGCGGCTTCCGCGATCGCGGCATCGTCTTCCGCCGAGAAACCGGTGGTGCCGATCACATGAACGATGCCTGCCTTGGCGGCGAGTTTCGCCAGCGCCACTGTCGCCTTCGGAATCGTGAAGTCGATGATGCCGTCAGCATCTGCGAAAAGCGTTTCGGCGTCGTCCGAGATGAGAATGTCCTGGCCACCGACCCCGGCGAGATCGGACGCGTTGCGGCCGATCATCGGCGAGCCCGCCTCCTCCAGTGCGCCGGACAGCGTGACGCCCTTCGCGTCGGCGATGGCGCGAACCAGCGTGCGGCCCATGCGGCCACCCGCCCCCGCCACGATCAACCGCATATCGGACATCGACCTGCTCCGGATTCTTGGTCACCCGCGGGTCCATCTTCTTCGCAAGATGGATGGCCGGGTCAAGCCCGGCCATGACCCTGTGTTGCTTTACGGCTGCGGACCGTCATAGCCCCCGATGATCACCATGTCGGCCAGCGAATGCGGCTGCCGCACCTTGATGTTGGCCTGGTATTCCGGCGAATTGTAGCAGGCGAGCGCGGACGCGTAGTCTGGAAACTCGATCACGACATTGCGGCTGCGCGCCTCGCCTTCGACGCATTCGAACGGGCCGCCGCGCACGATGAAGCGGCCGCCGTATTTCTTGAAGATTTCGGGATTGGCCGCCGCGTAGGGCTTGTAGCCCTCCTCGTTGTGGACATCGACCCGCCCGATCCAGTAGCCCTTGGCCATCGCCTTCCTCCGTTATGCTGTCGTGGCTTGCGCCACCTCTTTCACGATCGCATCAGCCGCGGCTTTGGGATCAGCAACGCCGGTGATCGGACGGCCAACCACGAGATAATCCGAGCCTGCCTTGATCGCTGCAGATGGCGTCATGATGCGCTTCTGGTCGCCGCTATCGGCCCCGGCCGGCCGGATGCCCGGTGTCACCAGCAGCCGTGTCGGGCCGACGATCGGCCGCAGCATCTCAGACTCTTCCGCGGAGCAGACGATGCCGTCGATGCCGAGCGCGCAGGCCTGCTCGCTCTTTTTCCTCACCTGGTCGCGTGCATTGCCGACATACCCAGCCTCGGCGACATCGGTGTCGTTGTAGGAGGTGAGAATGGTCACGGCGAGGATCTTCAGCTTCGAGCCGCGCGCGGCATCAAGAGCGGCCTTCATGGTCTGCGGATAGGCATGCACGGTCAGGAAGGTGGCGCCGGAATTGACGATGCTCTCGACGCCCTTGTTCACGGTATTGCCGATGTCGTGCAGCTTGAGGTCGAAGAACACCTTCTTGCCGGACTTGATCAGATCCTGCGCGAAGGAAAGCCCGCCCGCGTAGCCGAGCTGATATCCGATCTTGTAGAACACGATGCTGTCGCCGAGCTGGCCGACGAGTTTTTCGGCCACCGAAACTGCGGGCAGATCAAGAGCGACGATCACGCGCTCGCGCGGAGGCACATTCGGGCTTGCAGCAGTCATGAATAGTGTCTCGCGAATTCGATCAGGCTCTGCACCACGGCTTTGAGCCGCTTCGCATTCGCCTCGTCCTTGAAATTGTCCATCGCGTCGAAGGCGTCAGCCGCCCGCGCTACCGCGATCTGGTCAGGGATCACCAACGCACCGCAGCCTTGTTCGAGCACCTGGCGCAGCGCCATCAGCGAGCGCATCGCGCCATAGCCGCCATTCGAGGCGCCGCCAAGCGCAAAAGCCCGGGCCTTGTAGACGGCAAGCGGCGCTTCCTTGCCTTCGCGCACGCGCGACACCCAGTCCAGCGTGTTCTTCAAAAGCGGCGTGACGGACGCGTTGTATTCCGGGCTCGCGATGAAGATGCCCTGATGCTGCTGCATCATCCGCTTCAGCGAAACCGCGGCCTCCGGCGGGCCGGAACGGCTCTCGAGGTCGCCGTCATAGATCGGCATCGGAAAATCCGCGAGCGAAATGCGGGTCGTGTCGGCGCCGGCGAGCGCAAACTCTTTTGCCGCGAGCGCGGCGAGTTGCGCGTTCATCGAACCGGTCCGGATCGAACCGGCAAAGACGAGGATTTTCGGAGCAGACATGGCGGATGTTATAGCCGAGATGTTTCCACGTCGTCATGGCCGGTCTCATCGCGACCACCCACGTCTGTGTTTATCATCCAATGGAAGGCCGTGGGTGCCGACTCCGGCCGGCCAGGCCAGAGAGCCCGCTAACTCAGGACACCATCGCGCGGCGATAGCACCACACGCGCGCTGGCGGCAGATTCATCCAGATGCGCTCGGAGGCTTCCGCCGCAATCCGCGACAGGCCCTTGGGAATCGGCGGCGCCGTCATCGAATAGGTGAATTGCACGAACGGCGCCTTGTCCTGCATCAGGCCGAAGGCCTCGGTGATGAGGCGAATGCGGGTGCGCATCGGCTTGTTCAGGAGCGGAAGCCCGGACACCATGGCTGCAGCCGGCTCTTCGAGCACCTCTCCGAGCGTGCGCCGCAGACTGTAGGCGTCGCCCTGGACCACGGTCGCTTCGGGGAAGCGCTGCCGCAGGATGCGGCAAAAGCCGGGATTGAATTCGACGAGCATAAGGCGCTTCTGCGGAACGCCGCGCGCGACGAGCGCTTCGGTCACCGGCCCAGTCCCGGGACCAAGCTCGATCACCGGACCGGGAATGGACGTGTCCACGTATCGCGCCATGGTGCGCGCCAGCACACGTCCCGACGGCGTGACCGCCCCAATCGCCAAAGGCTTCTCAAGCCAAGAACGAATGAAGCGGACCTCGTCATCAAGACGCAGGCCCTTTTTCTCGGCGAGGGAGGAGTGGGGACGCATGCCGCAACGTTTGTGAAACTATTATGACCCAGGCAAGGCATAGCTGGTTTGTAACCATCCGCCAAGCCTGCCCGGAACCGCCATTCAGCGGTAAAGCGCGGATCTCATGGCGGATAGTTCCGCATCACTGCGGGCGGGAGCCGATATCCAGCAATTCCTTGACCCGCGCAAAGAACCCCGTCGATTCAGGCTGCGTATCGGTCGAGGACAGCTTCTGGAATTCCGTCAGTAATTCGCGCTGACGCTTGGTCAGGTTCTGCGGGGTCTCCACCACAACCTGGACGTACATGTCTCCGGTCTGCTTGGAACGCAACACCGGCATACCTTTGCCCTGCAGCCTGAACCGGCGTCCCGATTGCGTTCCGGACGGCACCTTGACCTTGCTGCGGCTGCCGTCGATCGATGGAACCTCAAATTCGCCACCCAACGCCGCGGTCACCATCGATACCGGGACGCGGCAATGCAGATCGGCGCCGTCACGCTGAAAGATCGCGTGCGTAGCCAGCGACAGGAAGATGTAGAGATCGCCTGCGCCGCCGCCGCGCAAACCAGCTTCACCCTCACCCGCCAGGCGGATGCGAGTACCGTCCTCGACGCCTTGCGGAATATTGACCGACAGCATGCGCTCGCGCGTTACGCGACCCGAACCCGCGCAGGATGGGCAAGGATCCTCGATAACCTGACCGCGGCCCTGACAGACAGGACAGGTCCGCTCCAGCGTGAAGAAGCCTTGCGCCTGACGTACGCGGCCGTGGCCGGCGCAGGTCGAACAGGTCTTCGGCCGCGTGCCGGCTTTGGCGCCTGAGCCAGAACACGCTTCGCAGGTAACAGAGGTTGGAATCCTGATTTCGGCGGTCTTGCCGTAATAGGCGTCCTCCAGCGTGATCTCCATGTTGTAACGGAGATCGGCGCCGCGCTCGCGCCCGCCGGACGAGCGTCCGCGGCCGCCGGCCATGCCGAAAATGCCCTCGAAAATATCTGAAAACGCGGAGCCGAAATCTGAACCGAAGCCGTGGGCGCTGGCGCCGTTGCCCTGCTCGAAGGCAGCATGGCCGAAACGGTCATAGGCGGCGCGCTTGTCGCCGTCTTTCAGGACGTCATAGGCTTCGCTGATTTCCTTGAACTTGTTTTCGGCCGCCTTGTCGCCCGGATTGCGATCCGGATGCCACTTCATCGCAAGCCTGCGATACGAGGTCTTGATCTCGCTGTCAGTCGCCGTACGCGTGACGCTGAGGGTTTCGTAGTAGCAAGTCTTGGCCATGGTTTCGCGATCCGTCGCTCCAGTCGGTCATGCCCGGACTTGATCCGGGCATCCATCATATTTCGCAAGATGGACCCCCGGCCCAGGGCCGGGGGTGACGAAAGTGCATGCGCCGCGAGACGTCATGCCGTCAATTGTCGGATCAGGCCGACTTCTTCTTGTCGTCGTCGACTTCGGTGAATTCCGCATCGACGACATCATCCTTCTTGGCGCCTGCAGCGCCACCGGAGGCGTCCGGACCGCCGTCCTGCTGTGCCTTGTACATCGCCTCGCCGAGCTTCATCGAAGCCTGCGCCAGCGTGTTGGTCTTGGCAGAGATCGCATCGGCATCCGTGCCCTTCAGCGCTTCCTTCAGATCGGCGAGCGCATTCTCGATCGCGCGACGATCGTCCTCGCTGACCTTGGAGCCATGCTCGGACAGCGCCTTCTCGGTCGAGTGAACCAGCGACTCGGCGTGGTTCTTGGCCTCGACGGCCGCCTTGCGCTTCTTGTCCTCCTCGGCATTCGCTTCGGCGTCCTTGACCATCTTCTCGATGTCGGCCTCGGACAGACCACCAGACGCCTGGATACGGATCTGCTGCTCCTTGCCGGTGCCCTTGTCCTTGGCCTGGACGTTGACGATACCGTTCGCATCGATGTCGAACGAGACCTCGATTTGCGGCACGCCGCGCGGTGCCGGCGGGATACCCATCAGGTCGAACTGGCCGAGCAGCTTGTTGTCTGCGGCCATTTCACGTTCACCTTGGAAGACCCGGATGGTGACCGCGTTCTGGTTATCGGCCGCGGTCGAGAACACCTGCCCCTTCTTGGTCGGGATCGTAGTGTTACGGTCGATCAGGCGGGTGAAGATGCCGCCTTCGGTTTCGATGCCGAGCGACAGCGGGGTCACGTCGAGCAGCAGCACGTCCTTGACGTCGCCCTGCAGCACGCCGGCCTGGATCGCAGCACCGATCGCAACGACTTCGTCCGGATTGACGCCCTTGTGCGGCTCCTTGCCGAACAACTGCTTCACAACTTCCTGCACCTTCGGCATGCGGGTCATGCCGCCGACCAGGATCACTTCGTTAATCTCGCTCGCGCTGAGGCCGGCATCCTTGATCGCCTTCCGGCATGGCTCAAGCGTCTTCTGAATCAGGTCGTCGACCAGCGCTTCGAACTTTGCGCGGGTGAGCTTCATGGTCAGATGCTTCGGCCCGCTTGCGTCGGCGGTGATGAACGGCAGGTTGATCTCGGTCTGGGTGGTCGACGAGAGCTCGATCTTCGCCTTTTCAGCGGCTTCCTTCAGCCGCTGCAGCGCGAGCTTGTCCTTGCGCAGGTCGATGCCCTGTTCCTTCTGGAACTCATCGGCCAGATAGCTGACAAGACGCATGTCGAAGTCTTCACCGCCCAGGAACGTGTCGCCGTTGGTGGACTTCACCTCGAATACGCCGTCGCCGATCTCGAGGATCGACACGTCGAACGTACCGCCGCCAAGGTCGTAGACCGCGATGGTGCCGGCCTTCTGCTTGTCGAGGCCATAGGCCAGCGCCGCAGCGGTCGGCTCATTGATGATGCGGAGAACTTCGAGGCCCGCGATCTTGCCGGCGTCCTTGGTCGCCTGACGCTGGGCGTCGTTGAAATAGGCGGGAACCGTGATGACGGCCTGCTCGACCTTCTGGCCGAGATGCGCCTCCGCGGTCTCCTTCATCTTCTGCAGGATGAAGGCGGAAATCTGCGACGGCGAATAGGTCTTGCCATCGACTTCGACCCAGGCATCGCCGTTCGAGGCCTTGGTGATCTTGTAGGGGACAAGCTTCTTGTCCTTTTCCACGGTCGGGTCGTCATAGCGACGGCCGATCAGGCGCTTGACCGCGAAAATGGTGCGTTCCGGATTAGTCACCGCCTGGCGTTTGGCAGGCTGGCCGACCAGCCGCTCGCCATCGTCGGTGAATGCGACGATCGATGGCGTCGTGCGCATGCCTTCCGCGTTCTCGATAACGCGAGGCGTCTTTCCTTCCATCACGGCCACGCACGAATTGGTGGTGCCGAGGTCGATACCGATGACCTTTGACATTGTTCTTTCCTCTCTTTCAGGCAGATCGGCCGGGCCCTGAGACGGCACCCGGATGGAGCGTGGGATTCGACGGGTCCTCCCCGCCGCGCGTCCGTTAATCCGACCCCCTCTAAAATGATCGCGCCGCAGCCCTGCGGCGTCTTGGGTCATATAGGAGGGGCGGTTTGGGCCGCAAGGACTTACGAGCCGGGAGTCGGGCTGAAAAGCGCCCTATCCGCAGGGGTTTGTGACCTCTGCCTGGCGCGCACAAGCTCCCTTGTTTCGGTTTCGGTTTCCCTAACGGCGATCGAGTTCGTCCAGACTTCTGCCGGGGCGGGCCCGATAAACCGGCAACGACCAGCCCCGCCAGAGGGCAAGTCCACGGATGACCAGACAGACCGCAAGGCCGCCGAGCGCGGCAGCGCCGGGTGCGAACCCGGCCAGCGCGCCGCCGATAAAGGCGGCGGCCCCTGCCAGCGCGGCCGTGGCATAGATTTCCTTGCGCAGGATGACGGGGATTTCGCCGCCCAGCACGTCGCGGACCACGCCTCCGAAGGTCGCGGTGATCACGCCCATCACCACCGCGATGAAGGGCCCGGCTCCGGCCACCACCGCCTTGTCGGCACCGACAACGCAGAACGTGGCGAGTCCGAGCGCATCGAGCCACAATAGAACGCTGTAGCGCGACTCGGGGACATGGGCCGTGAAGAACACGATCGCCGCCACCGCAACGCAGATGACGATGTAGACCGGCTGCTGCACCCAGAAAACCGGCGTCAGCCCCAGCACCAGGTCGCGCAGCGTGCCCCCGCCGATCCCCGTGACGGTCGCGAGCAGCGCGAAGCCCACAATGTCCATCTGCTTGCGCGACGCCACCAGCGCGCCGGTGACCGCGAAGACGCCGACACCGAGGAGATCGAGCGCCGTGATCAGGGTCGCGATGGTTTCGACATTCATGCGCGCGCGGCCTCCGGGTCCGCAAGCCGGTCCGCGCCAGGCTCGCCACCGGAACACCTGCCTTTCAATGACCGGATTTGCTGGTACATTGCGGGCGCCCCCTCACCGTCCCGATACCGGCTATGCCCGGCTCTGTGACGAAACGCAAAACTGAAAATCAGCAAGGACCCCAAAGGCACGATGACGCTGCGAACTGCCCTTTTGATGCTCGCCCTCGTCCTGACGGGACCGGTCCAGGCCGCGGACGCGGTTTTCCCGGTCGGGTCGCATATCGGCATGGTACCGCCGCCCGGAATGACGCCGAGCGCAACCTTTCCGGGCTTCGAGGACCGCGAGCGCAAGGCCGCCATCCTGCTCAATCAGGTGCCCGCCCCGATCTACGAGCAATTTCTGAAAGCGATGGGTGCGGGCGCGATCGACCTGCCGGGAGTGAGCAACGCCAAGCGCGAGCTGATGCTGACCGATAACGGCGCCGCTCACCTTGTGTCCGGCGATCAGGAAGCCAACGGCGTCAAATTCCGCAAGTGGCTGATGATCACGCGGCGGAATATCACCGACAGCAAAACCGAGAACGCATTCTCCTTCATCGTGACGGCGCAAATTCCCGAGGATGCGCAGGGCGCCTATCCCGAAGAAGCGGTTCGCAAGGCGCTGGGAACGGTGACGTTGCGTGCCGCTATTCCGCCGGATGAAATTCTCGATCACCTGCCGTTCCGGGTGACCGAACGCGCGAATTTTGAGGGCGTCAGGCTGCTTGCGCCCGGTCAGGCCGTCATGCTGACAGAGCATCCCGGCATCCGCGAGATCCCGTCGAACGAACCCGTTGTGATGATCTCGGCGGGCACCGGCGCGCCGTCACGGCCCGACGAGCGCGCGACCTTTTCGCAGAACGTGCTGCGTTCGATCCAGGGCTTCAGCAATCTGCGCCTGACATCCCAGGAACCGATGCGCATCGGCGGACAGCCCGGCTACGAAATCAGACTTGAAGGCCAGGCCGCCGGCGACAATACCGATGTCGTGATCGTGCAATGGATGCGCTTCGGCGTCGGCGGCTTCATCCGCCTGATCGGCATCTCGCCGAAGGCCAGCTGGCTCGACAACTTCACGCGTTTCCGTCAGGTCCGCGACGGCATCAACGCGCGGGAGTAAGGATACCACGCATTTTCGCGACATATTTAATCGAGACTTAGCCTCGCACGCATAATCTCCCGCGCCCGCAGAGGAGACGCCTATGCGACGCTGGATGAAAATTATCCGTGAAACACCCGCAATTCAGTCGCTGGGGATGGCCCAGGCAATGTTCATTGCATTCGCCTTTAACCTGAACGGGAATGGCGCCGACCCTGCTGTCATCAAGTCGGCGGTCGGTGTGATTTTCGTCGCCACGTTGATGTTGATCGTCATGGTGCTGATGCGCGCCGCAGACGAGACAGCCGCAAAACCTTCCGACGAATCGCCGACCTAGCGCCGCAGCGCTACTTCCCGCCCGCGTTATCGTTCGAGACCGGCGCGGCCATTTTCGGCCCGCCCTTCGCCACCGCGACCATGGCCGGGCGCAGAATGCGCTCGCCGATAACATAGCCCGGCTGGATCACCTGCACGACGCTGCCGGACGGCACCGACGGATCGGGGACCTCGTACATCGCCTGATGCAGGTTCGGGTCGAACTTTTCGCCCTGCGGCTCGATCTTGCGGATGCCGTTCTTCTCGAGCGCCTTCAGCAATTCCTTCTCGGTCAGTTCGACGCCCTCGATGAACGAGGCCACCGCGGCATCGGCGCCGGCCCGGACTTCAGGCCCGATCGCACCCAGCGCGCGGCGGAAATTGTCGGCCACACCCAGAACGTCGCGGGCGAATGACGCGATCCCATATTGCCGAGAGTCGGCGACCTCGCGCTCGGTGCGCTTTCGGAGGTTTTCCATCTCGGCCAGCGTGCGCAACAGCCGGTCCTTCATTTCGGCCGCCTCGTCGACCAGCAAAGTCGGGTCGACATAAGGCTTCGAAACCTGGGGCTTCGCGGCTTCAGGCTTGGAGACGTGCGGCTCGGCAGAGGTTTCAGCGCTTGGCGCGTCAGGCCGTGGCGTATCGTTCATCGCGGTATCGTCCGGTGACGGGGGTGATTCATCCCGCCATATCAGAATTCAAAAGGTAAAAATCAAGTTCCCGAAAGAATTTGGGAGACCACCTTGGCTGTATAATCAACCATCGGGATCACGCGGGCATAATTCAGCCGCGTCGGGCCGATCACGCCCAATACCCCCACGATCCGCCCCGTGGAGTCGCGATAAGGCGCGACGATGGTCGAGGAGCCCGACAGCGAGAACAGCTTGTTCTCCGAGCCGATGAAAATGCGGACGCCATCGGCCCGCTCGGCGCGGCCCAGGAGATCGATGACCTCGCGCCGGGTTTCGAGATCGTCGAACAACAGGCGAACCCGCTCGAGGTCGTCGAGCGCCTTCAGATCGTCGAGCAGATGCGACTGCCCGCGAACAATCAGCTTGCGGTCGTCGAGGTCGCCGCCGGACCAGCTCGCGAATCCCGCCGCCA
>VFQN01003557.1_pt1 | contig 22029 bp, 21 predicted proteins | sample 3512371 | NCBI WGS metagenome assembly VFQN01 (sample SAMN10412370, study PRJNA504923) | tailings metagenome | isolation source: Replicate 2 from Balatoc abandoned mine | place: Philippines: Itogon, Benguet | collected 2017-08-28
CCCAGCCGCGCGAGACGTCGAACAGCATCTGCGCCTCGTCGATCACCGCCACGTCGAGCACGCGCGTGGTGTTGACCATCTCGATGGTGCTGGAGACCACCCGCGCGTCGTCGGCGGGCACGTTCTCCTCGCCGGTCAGCAGCGAACAGGGCACGCCGCGCGCCACCAGCCGGTCGCGCCCTTCGAGCGCGAGCAGGCGCAGCGGCGCGAGGTAGGCGCCGTCCAGCGCCTGCGCCAGGCGCTCGAAGGCGGCGTGGGTCTTGCCGCTGTTCGGCGGGCCCACATAGAGCGTGATCTGGCGGCCGAGCGAACGCGCCGCCTCGAAACCATCGGGATAGCGCTGGAAGGCAAGGTCGTGGGTCAAGCCCTCGAGCGCCACGAGTTCGGTGACGAGGCGCTCCCAGCGGTCCTGCGCGGCGGTGAGCGCAGCCTTCAGCTCGGCGGGCGTGCGCGCCTGTGAACACTCGGCGGCCAGGCGCGGCAGCAGCGAGTCGAGCCGGCGCGGCTGGTAGGCGTGACTGCGCGCGATCAGCCGCTCGAGGTGGTCGCGGATCTCGGCGGCGTGCGGATACGGCGCCGCCGTGCCGAAGGCGGCGCGCAGCGCGTCGAGGTCGCCGCTGCGGTGGAATGCCCAGGCGACCTCGGCCGACAGCGGCACGAGGTGCGCCACCGCCACGCGCCACGGCCGGGCTTCGGGCACCGGCACGTCGATGGCGTGCGAGACCTGCCGCACGAAGCCGGCACCCTGCCGCTGCACGCCCTGCGCGATCAGCGCGGCGCGGCGCTCCAGCATCTGCGGCAGCGCGCCGCTGCCGGCGCCGCCGGTGGCGTCGAGGTGGGCCAGCGCCGCCGCCACGTCGGCCGGGGCGATCCAGCGGCTCGGCCGCGCGCCGCCGGCGGCCTTCTGCAGCTGCACGAAACCGGCGCGCTGCAGCGCGGCCTCGCCGTCGGCGGGGGCGCCGTCATGGAACTCGGCGGGGGTGACGGCCTGCGGCAGCAGGTAGGCGGCGCGGCGCAGTCGCTCGAGCTGCGCGCGCGGGATGTCGTTCGCGGGGTGATGCACCCGGAGACTCTAACCGCCGGGGCGGGCGAGCAGCTGACCGATCAGCGCATCCTTCTCGGCCCACTGCGCCTCGATCCATGCGGACAGGCGCTGGCGGTAGGCCTTGTCGCCCACTGGGTCGCCGCCGAGCACCTCGGACGGGATGTCGCGGTGCTGCACGCGCACGACCACCGCTTCGACCCGGCCCGACAGCAGATCCCAGAAGGTCGGTGCGCCGTTCGGGTAGACGATGGTGACGTCGAGCATCGATTCGAACTGTTCGCCCATGGTGGCCAGCGCGATGCCCAGGCCGCCGATCTTCGGCTTGAGCAGGTGCCGGTAGGGGCTGTGCTGGGAATGGTGCTTGGCCTTCGTGAAGCGCGTGCCCTCGACGAAGTTCATCACCGCGGTGGGAATGCGCTTGAACTTCTCGCAGGCCTGCCGCGTGGTCTTCAGGTCGCTGGCGCGGGCGCCGTGGCCGCGGCCGCGCTTCATGAAGGGAAAGTCCAGCGCCCACCAGGCCAGGCCGATCACCGGCACCCAGATCAGCTCGGCCTTGAGGAAGAACTTGAGCATCGGCACGTGGCCGTGCAGCACCCGCTGCAGCACCAGGATGTCGACCCAGCTCTGGTGGTTGCTCGACACCAGGTACCAGCCGCGCCGGTGCAGGCCCTTGACGCCCTGCACGTCCCAGCGTGCGCGGTTGACGGCCGCGATCCAGGCGTTGTTGTTGGCCACCCAGCGGTTGGCGATGGCGTTGAGCAACCGCGTGCAGGCGTTGCGCACCGAGGTCACCGGCACCAGCAGCTTGACCAGCGCCGGCGGAATCATCAGCGTGAAGCCGATCAGCGTGTTCAGGCCGAGCAGCGTCGACGTCACGACGCCACGCACGAGCGGCGGCAGCTTCGCCAGCATCGATCAGGGCTGCTTCGCGCCCTGCGCCATCCAGCGCAGGATGTCGGTGGCGGCCTCTTCGCTGATGAACACGTGGCCGTGCACGCGGTCCTTCTCGCGCATCTCGTGCAGCGCGTGGTTCACCGCATCGCTCTCGTTGCCGCGCCGGGCGATCTTGGCGGCCAGGTCCTTCAGCAATGGGGCCTCGTGCGGGTGGGTGCGCACGCCGTGGCAGTTCAGGCAGCCGTGGTCGACGGCGAGCGACGCGCCGTCGGCGGCGCGGGCCGGAAGGGCGGCCATCAGGACCACCGCGAAAGCAAGAGTGGCAATCTTCATGGGCACAGTGTGACGCCGCAGGCGCTTCGCGGGGTGCGGCAGATCAAGCGGGGTTCGCGGCGTCACGTTCGATGCGACCGTCGACCAGCTCGACGATGCGGTCGCAGCGCTCGGCCAGCCGCGGATCGTGCGTGACGATCAGGAACGAGGTGCCCAGCTCGGCGTGCATGCGGCGCATCAGCGCGAACACCTCGTCGGAGCTGTGCCGGTCGAGGTTGCCGGTGGGCTCGTCGGCGAGCACCAGCGGCGGACGCATCACCAGCGCGCGGGCGATCGCCACGCGCTGCTGCATGCCGCCGGAGAGCTCGCCCGGGCGCTTGTCCATCGCCCCGGCCAGGCCCACCGCAGCCAGCACCTCGCGGGCGTGCTCGCGCCGGGCGCGGCTCACGTGGCCCTCGCGCATCAGCGCCGGCAGGGTGACGTTCTCCAGCGCGCTGAAGGCCGGCAGCAGGTGGTGGAACTGGAACACGAAGCCCAGCGCCTCGCGGCGCTTGAGCGTCAGTCCGGCGTCGTCGAGGCCGCCCACTTCCTCGCCCTGCAGCCGATAGCTGCCGCCGCTCATCGTCTCGAGCAGGCCGATGATGTTCAGCAGCGTGCTCTTGCCCGAGCCCGAAGGGCCGATCAGCGCCGCGAACTCGCCGGCGTGCAGCGTCAGCGAGATGCCGTGCAGCACCTCGGCTTCGTTGGGGCGGCCCACGTTGTAGCGCTTGCGCACGCCGTCGAGCTGGATGAGAAGCTGGGGTGAGTCGTTCACAGCCGGATCGCCTGGGCCGGATCGAGCGCCGCGGCGCGGCGCGCCGGCGCCACCGCGGCGAGCACGCCGCAGGCGGTGGCGATCAGCGCGATGCGCAAGGCCAGCGCCGGGGCCAGCGTGATCGAGAACAGCGGCAGTCCGTCGGAGCCCTTCACGAAGGTGGTGAAGGCCCAGATCAGCACCACCGCCAGCAGCACGCCGAGCGCCGAGCCGGCCGCGCCGACCAGCGCACCCTGCAGCAGGAACACGCGCAGGATCTGCGCCTGCGTGGCGCCCATCGCTCGCAGGATGCCGATCTCGCGGCGCTTCTGCACCACCGACACCACCAGCACGCTGGCGATGCCGAGCACCACGACGATCATCACCACGCCGCGGATCAGCGTGGTGCTGACCGACTGCGCATTCAGCGCCGAGACCAGCTGCGCATTGAGCTGCTGCCAGCTCTCCACCTTGTACGGATAGCGCCGCGCCAGCTCGGCCGACAGCTCGGCCGCCGTCCACACGTCGACCAGCGTGAGGTCGAGGTTGGTGGCGCCGCCGGGCAGGCCGACCAGGCTCTGCGCGGCGCGCAGCGGCACGATCACCGTGCGGCGGTTGAGCTCGCGCACGCCGAGGTCGACCAGCGCCGTCACGCGCGCCGAGTCGCTCACGTTGCCGCCCGTGCCGGCCACCACCACCGCGACGCGGTCGCCGACGCGCACGCCCAGGTCACTGGCGAGATCGCGGCCGAGGATGGCCTCGCCCGGGCCGAGCCGCGCCTGGCCCTCCACCACCTTGCCGCGCAGGCCGACGATGCGGTCGTAGCGATCCAGGTCCACCCCCACCAGCGCGATCGAGCGCGAGGCTTCCCCGCGCAGCGCCAGGCCGGCGCCGGCCACCATCGGCGAGACGGCGGCCACCGAAGGCATCGCCTCCAGCACCGGCATCAAGGCCTGCCAGTTGACGATCGAGCGCGGCCGCTGCGAGCGTGGCTGCGTCTGCAGCAGCGCCTCGGTGCCCGAGGCGGCCGGCGCGGCGGGCAGAACCGCGTCGTCGGGCGCCGAGAGCGTGACGTGCGGCTGCGCGCCCAGCGTCTTCTCCAGCGTGTTGCGCTGCAGCCCGCTGATCAGCGCCGAGATGTAGGCCACCACCGCCACGCCGGCGGCGACGCCGACCACGATCAGCAGCGTCTGCATGCGCCCTTCGCGCAGGAAGCGCAGTGCCACGCGCCATTCGAAGCCGATCCACTGCAGCATGCGGCGACTCAGCGGCCCATCGCGCTGCCGATGGCGCCACCGGCGTTGTCCTTCGAGGCCTGGCCGCCGCTGGCGGCGCGCTGGGCGGCGGCGGCCTGGGTGTCGGCGCGGGCGCGCGCGCCCGTCGGCAGCGTACTACCGAGCAGCACCACGTCGCCGGCCGCCAGGCCCTCGACGATCTCGGCCGCATCGAGCGTGGCCAGGCCGAGCCTGACGGCGCGCTGCTCGACGCGGCCGTCGCGCAGCACGCGCAGGCTCGCGTGGCCGTTGCCGCGGTCGCCGTTGAAGGCGTCCATCGGCACCACCAGCGCGCGCTCGCGCTGCCCGGTGGCGACCTCGATCGACAGCGTCATGTCCTCGCGCAGGAAGGCCGGCGCGGCCTGCGGCAGCGACAGCTTGACCTCGATGGCGCCGCGCTGCGCGTCGACCACCGGCGCGATCTGCCGCACCGTGGCGGCGAACGGCGATTGCGGATAGGCGTCGGCGCGCACCGTCGCGGCCTGGCCGACCTTCAGCTGTTCGAGGTAGCGCTCGTCCACCTGCCCGACGAGCTCGACGGGGCTGGCCAGCGCCAGCGTGAGCAGCGCGCGGCCCGGCTGCACGATCTGGCCCGGCTCGACGCTGCGCAGCAGCACGCGCGCATCGGCGGGCGCACTGATCTGCGCCTGCTCCAGCCGGGCCTGCGCCGCCGCCACCGCGGCCTGGGCGAGGGCGAGCTGGGCCTGCGCCTGGACCACGTCGGTGCCCTGGTCGGCGTTGGCGCCGGCCTGCGCCAGCGCGGCGTCGCGCTGGGCCTGCGCCACCGCCACGGCGCGCTGCGCGTCGTCGAGCCGCGCGGCGCTGAGGAAGCCGCGCTCGACGAGGTCCTGCGTGCGCTGCAGGTCGGCCTGCGCGGCGCGCAGCACCGATTCCGCCTGCGCCACGCCGGCTTGCGCAGCGCTGCGGCCGGTGCTCTTCAGCCCGGCCAGGCGCGCCTGCGCCTGGCGCTGGCTGGCTTGTGCCTGGGCGAGGGCGGCACGCAGCTCCTCGCTCTCCAGGCGCAGCAGCGCGTCGCCGCGCTGCACCGCATCGCCCTCGCGCACCTTCACCGCCTCGACGCGGCCGGTCAGCGTGCTGCCGAGTTCGACCCGCGAGGCGCTGGCCACCCGCGCCGAGAACACCAGCGTGCGCAGCAGCGGACGCTCCTGCACCACGATCGCCGGCACCCGTGGCGGCCGCATCGACATCCATGCCACGAGGGCGGCGAGCGCGGCGGCAGTGACGGTCAGGATGACGAGGGTGCGACGGTTCATCGCTCCCATTGTTTCATCGGCGAGCCGGCGCCCGCCTGACCGGGCCCAAGGGAGCAGCCCGCGAGCGGCAAGGGGAGGGCCGGGACGGGAATGGAAGCAAGGCGGTTCGCATGGGCACTCCGTGGGCGATGCACGGCGCCGCTTGCGCCGCGCTCACCCTGCTTCACGCAGTGCGCCCGGCGAGCCGGACAGGCCGGCTGCGCGCCAGGCGCGGCGCAGTTGCAGGTCGGAATGGAAACCCGCCGCCTCGGCGGCGGCCGTCACGGTGCTGCCGGCCGCCAATGCGCTGCGCGCCAGCGCCAGGCGGATGCCGCGCAGGTAGGCCAGCGGCGTGATGCCGGCGTGCGCGCCGAACAGGCGGTTCAGCGTGCGCGGCGTGGTGTGCGCCAGTGCCGCCATGCGCGCCACGCTCCACGCCTCGCGCGGCGCGCTGGACAGCGCATCCTGCACGCGGTGCAGCCGCGCGTTGAAGTGCTGGCGGTGGGCCAGGAAGGGCGAGAGCTGCGGGTCGTCGGGCCCGCGGCGCAGCGCCACCGCCATGCGCTGCGCGACGCGCGCCGCCACCACTGGCCCACACTGGCCGGCCACGAGGTGCAGCGCGAGATCGATGCCGGCGGTCACGCCGGCGCTGCTCCAGACCTCGTCGTCCTGCACGAACACGCGGTCGGGCACGACGATCGCATCGGGCGCGCGCAGCGCGAGTTCCTCGAGGTCGCCGTGGTGCGTGGTCGCCCGGCGGCGGGCCAACAGCCCCGCCGAGGCCGCCAGCAGCGCGCCCGAGCACACCGTCACCAGGCGCACGCCGCGCGAGCCCGGCTGCACGCGGCGCAGCCAGTCGATCACGAGGCGGTCTTCGCGGTCGTCGTCGCGGCGGTGGCCGGTGGAGGTGCGGCCCACCAGCACCACCCAGGCCGGTGCCGCGAGGCGCTCGGGCAAGGGGTCGAGGCCGGCGATGCTCGCGCCCACCGAGCTGCGCGACTCGGCGTGCGGCGCGACGAAGTGCAGCGCGAAGGCCGGCGCACGCGCCGGCAGTTCGGTGTTGGCGAAGCGCAGGGCCTCGGCCGGGCCGGCCCAGTCGAGGATCAGGCTGCCCCGGGGCAGGACGAAGAAGACGTCAATCGGCGCGGACATGCGCCAGAGTCTCCTCCACGCCCATCACGCGCGCAAAGCGGCCCTGCAGCACGGCCGAGGTGCGCGCGACGATGTCGGCGGCGCGCAGTGGCGTGCCGTCGGGCAGCGCCATGTCGAAGGTCAGCGTCGCCTCGGGCACGAACACCACCTTCCAGCCCAGGTCGCTGGCGTGGCGCGTGGTGGTCTCGCAGCACTGCTCGGTGCGGATGCCGCTGACGACGATCTCGCCGATGCCCTGCTCGGTGAGCCAGACATCCAGCCCGGTGCCCACGAGCGCGCTGTGGCGCGTCTTGCGCACTTCCAGCGCGGCACCGAACTCGCGCAGGCCCTCGAGCGGCCGCACCAGGCCGCTGGCCGGCGCGAACGCATCGGCTGCGTCGCCGCCGGGCGAGACGTGGAACACCCGCACGATCGGCAGGCCGCGGGCCTCGAAGCCCTCGATCAGCCGGTTCTGCGCGGCCAGGAAGGCCGGCACCGCCTCGGCGCTGAAGTAGGGGCGGCGGGTGAAGGACTGCTGGACGTCGACGACGATCAGGGCGCTGCGCATCGGGGGCTCCGTTTAGGCAAGAGTGGGGACGCCCTCACTGTGCCTCGCGTGCCCGGGGCGGGCCACGCGCTCAGCGACGATCGTCGATCACTTCCGGACAGGTGGCGGCAGCTCCACCAGAGGCGCGAACGACGAGCGCAGGTGGGCGGTCAGCTCCTCGCGCGTGCCGGTGCGGCCGGCCGGCAGCCAGCCCGCGGGCAGCGGCTTCGCGCTGGGCCAGACGGCGAATTCGCGGGCGTCGTTGACGACGATCTGGTGCTGGGAGTTGCGCGATGTCGAGCTCATGCGCCCAGTGTGGCGGTCCCCCCGCGGCACTTCCATCGGGACGAGCGTCGCGGCGGGAGGATTTCACGCCGCAATCTCACGGCGGCTGCGGGATCGCCGACGCCGCCGCCCTGTTACGCTTGCCGCGATGGTTTCCCGCAACGACGGCCTCGCCCTCCAGGACCTGCTGATCACCGAGGCGGTGAAGGACTTCGAGGCGCACACGCTGCTGCGCGACGACGCTGCGCTGGCCGAGGCGGTGGCCGGCAGCGGCGAGCGCACGGCGCGCGTGCTGCAGCGCGCCCGGCGCCTCGCCGCCGACACCGGGCTCGACGTCGACGTGGCCCGCCTGCGCGACCGGCTGGTCACGCTCGGGCTGCTGCTGGCGGCGCTCGGCGTCGTGCTGGCCGCGCTGGTCGCGCTGGCGATGCTCGGCGACGGCCGCCGCATCAACGCCGTCGCCGCGATCGTGCTGCTGATCGCGCCCAACCTGCTCGGCATCGCCGTGTGGGCGGCATTCGCGGCGGTGGGTGCGCGGGGCAGCGGCGCCGGCGCCTTCGGCCGCGCGGTGGCGGCGCTGGCGCGGCATCGACGCGCGCCGGAACACGTGCGCCGCGTCTGGCCGGCGGCAGCCCGTGTGCTCGATGCACAAGGCCTCACCGCCTGGGCGCTGGGCGGACTCAACCACCTGCTGTGGGCGATGGTCTACGCCGCGGCGGCGCTGATCCTGGTGGCCGTGTTCGCGCTCAGCGAGTACCGCCTCGGCTGGGAGACCACCATCCTGGCGCCGCAGACGCTGCACGACGTCGCCCGCGGCATCGCCTGGCTGCCGGAGCGGCTCGGCCTGCCGGCCCAGGTGCCGGCGCAGCTCGCCGACCCCGACGCTTCCCGGCTGCTCGGCCGCTGGCTGATCGCCGGCACGATCGTCTACGGCACGCTGCCGCGCGTGCTGCTGGCCTGGCTGTGCGGCTTCGTGCTGCTGAAGCGGCGGCGCGGCTTCGCGCTGGATCTCGACGACCCCTACCATCGCCGCGTGCTGGCTCGCCTCGAAACGCTGGCGCCGACGCGGGTGATCGACGACGAACACGCGCCGCCGGCGTCGCCGCACATGCATGCCGGCGGCGAGTTCGAGGCCGGCACGCTCGTGTTGGTCGGCTTCGAGCTGCCGACGGAACTGCCGCTGCCGCCCGCCTTGCTGGCGGGCGCCGCCTGGAGCGAACGCCTGGACGGCGGCATCGAGGAGCGCCAGGCCGTGCTGCGCCGCCTGTCCGACCATCCGCCGGCGCAGCTGCTGCTGGCCTGCCACGCGCCCTCCACGCCGGACCGCGGCACGCTGCGCTTCCTCGAGGCGGCACGTGCCGGCCGCATCGCGCTGCTGCTGCTCGGTGACGGCACCCACGCCGCGCGCTGGCGCGACTGGCTCGACGCCGCCGGCCGCACCGACATCGCCGTGCTCACCGACGCCGACGAGGCCCAGGCCGCGCATGGCTGAGACGATCACCATCGCCGTCGTCGGCCACACCAACGCCGGCAAGACCTCGCTGCTGCGCACGCTGACGCGGCGGCGCGACTTCGGCGAGGTCTCGGCGCGCCCGGGAACCACGCGCCACGTCGAGGCGGTGGAACTCGCCTCCGACGACGGCGTGGTGCTGCGTTTCCTCGACACGCCGGGCCTGGAAGACCCGATCGGGCTGCTCGACGCGCTCGGCCCGTTGCGAGCCGACATGACGCCGCCGCAGCGCATCCGGGCGCTGCTGGCCACGCGCGCCGCGCAGGCCGAGTTCGAGCAGGAAGCCAAGGTGCTGCGCGCGCTGCTCGACGTCGACGCGGCGCTGTTCGTGGTCGACAGCCGCGAGCCGGTGGTGGCCAAGTTCCGCTGCGAGGCGGAGATCCTCGCCTCCTGCGGCAAGCCGGTGCTGCCGGTGCTCAATTTCGTGCGCGACCCCGCCTCGCGCGAGGACGCCTGGCGCACGCTGCTGGCCGATTTCGGGCTGCATGCGCAGGTGCGCTTCGATGCGGTGGCGCCCTTCGACGGCGGCGAGGCCCAGCTCTACGCCGCGCTGCAGGCTCTGCTGCCGCAGCGCCAGTCCGCGCTGCGTGCGATGGCGGCCTTCGTCGAGCGCGAACGCGCCGCGCGTGACGAGGCCGGGCGGCGCACGGTGGCGCAGACGCTGATCGCGTTGGCGGCGCTGCGCATCACGGTCTCGCGCGAGGAGCTCGCCGATGCGGCGCGCAAGGCGGCGATCGTCGAGGCCTTCCGCGCCGACGTGCTGCAGCGTGCGCGCTGCGCGGTGCACGAGCTGCTCGACCTGCATGCGTTCGCGCGCGGCGACGCCGAGCTGGCCATGCTGCCCTGGCTCGACGGGCGCTGGGCGGCCGACCTCTTCCACCCCGAGACGCTGCGCGATGCCGGCGTGCGGCTCGGCAAGGGCGCGGCGATCGGCGCCGGCGTGGGCCTGGCCGCCGACGTGGCGCTGGCCGGGCTCTCGCTCGGCGCCGCGGCCGCGCTCGGCGCCACGGTGGGCGGCGCGATCAGCCAGGGCTTCGGCCCGCTCGGGCGCCGCCTGGCCGATGCCGTGCAGGGCCGCGAATCGCTGTCGCTGGAAGACACGGTGCTGCTGGTGATCGCCCAGCGGCTGCTCGGCCTGCACCTGGCGCTGCAGGCGCGCGGCCATGCAGCCGACGACCGCATCGACCTGGAACGCGCCGCGCTGCCGATGGATTCGCTGCAGCCGCTGCTGAGAGTGCTGCAGCCGGCCCGCGCCCACCCGCGCTGGGCCGACGAGGATTCGCCGCGGCGCGAGGCCGCGCAGCGCGAGCTGCTCGCAGCGCTGCGCGCGCTCTGACGCTCAGCCCTCCTGCGGTGCTGCCGCCGGCGTGCCGCCCGAGGCCAGCACGCCCTGCAGCCACGCGCCTGCCGCGAGGCCGCCGAGCACCCACAGCATGTCGAGGTTGCCGGTGCCCAGGCCCGCGATGGCCGGTCCGGGGCAGACGCCGCTGAGCCCCCAGCCGACGCCGAACAGCGCCGAGCCGATGAAGGTGTCGCGGTGCATGCGCGCGGTGTGCGCCTCGTAGGCCGCGGCCAGCAGCGGCGTGCGGCGCCAGCGCGGCGCGAGCTGGTAGGCGGCGAGCGTGACGGCGAGGCCGCCGCCCATCACCAGCATCAGCCCGAAATCCTGGAACTGCAGGAACGACAGCACGACCTCCGGCCGCACCATGCCCGACAGCGCCAGGCCGAAGCCGAACAGCGCGCCGGCCGCGACGGTGACGATCGCCGCCGTCATCGTGCCACCCCCAGCGCAGCCAGCGCCATCGCGGTGAGGAAGCCGGTGGCCATGAAGGTGAGCACGGCCAGCAGCGAGGGCAGCTTCAGCGAGCCCATGCCGCAGATGCCGTGGCCCGACGTGCAGCCGCCCGCCAGCCGCGCGCCGAAGCCGGCGACGAGGCCGCCGAGCGCGAGGCGCCACGCCGGCACGCCGGTGGCCAGCGGCTCGGCCGGCCCGAGCAGCAGCCACCACAGCGCCGCGCCGAGCACCAGGCCGAGCGCCAGTTGCAGCCGCCAGGCGCGGCTGGCCAGCCAGCGCGGCTGGCGGAATGCGGCGCGCGAAGACACATAGGACCAGCTCGAGGTGAACACCGAGCTCATGCCGGCCAGCCGGCCCGTGGCGACGTACAGCAACGCCACGCCGGCGCCGATGAACAGGCCGCCGGCGAGGTAGTGCTGCCAGCCGAGCGGGAACAACGATGCGATCACGGCGCGCTCCCGGCCTGCCAGCCGCCGCCCAGCACGCGGTACAGCGCGGTGAGGTTCTGCGCCGCCAGCGCCTGCTGCTGCACCAGCGCCTGCTGCGCGGCGAACAGCGAGCGCTGCGCATCGAGCCGCTCCAGCGAACTGGTGGCGCCGTTGCGCCAGCGCAGCTCCACCAGCCGGTTGCGCGCCTCCTCGGCGGCAAGCTGGCGCTCCTGCGCGCGCAGTTGCTCTGCCAGTGTGGCGCGGCCGGCCAGCGCGTCGGCCACCTCGCGGAAGGCGCTCTGGATCGCCCGCTCGTACTGCGCCACCGCGATGTCGCGGTTGGCGCGGGCGAGGTCGAGGTTGCCCTGGTTGCGGCCGGCGTCGAACAACGGCTGGATCAACTGCGGCGCGAAGCTCCACGCCGAGTTGCCGGACTTGAACAGGTTGCCGAGGTCGCCGCTGGCCAGGCCCACGCTGCCGGTCAGCGTGATGCGCGGGAAGAAGGCCGCGCGCGCCGCACCGATGTTCGCGTTGGCGGCGATCAGCTGCTGCTCGGCCTGGCGCACGTCGGGCCGGCGCAGCAGCACCGCCGACGACAGGCCCACCGGCAGCTCGGGCAGCGACGACAAGGCCTGCACCGGTTGCGCCGGCGGCAGATCGGCCGGCAGCGGCTGGCCGAGCAGCAGCACGAGCGCGTTCTCGTCGAGCGCACGCTGGCGCGTGGCCTGGGCCAGGCTGACCCGGGCCGACTCCAGCAGCGACTCGGCCTGGCGCAGGTCGAGCTCGGAACTGGCGCCGTTGTCGAAGCGCAGCTTCACCAGGCGCAGCGACTCCTCGCGCGTGGCCAGCGTCTGGCGGGTGACCTCGAGCAGCGCGTCGTCGGCGGCCAGGGCGATGTGCGCATTGGCCACCGCCGCCACCAGGCTGATCTGCACCGCCTTGCGCGCCTCTTCGCTGGCCAGCACCTGCGCCGCGGCGGCCTCGCTCAGGTTGCGCAGGCGGCCGAACAGGTCGAGTTCGTAGGCCGTGACCTGCAGCCCCGCGGTGTACAGCGAATTGATGCCGCCCGAGGCCGTCGGCGTGCGCGAGCCGGTCAGGCCGGCGTTGACCGTCGGCCAGCGGTCGGCGTCGCGAACCGCGGCCTGGGCGCGCACCGCCTCGATGTTCAGCGCGGCGATGCGCAGGTCACGGTTGTTGGCCAGCGCGATGGCGATCAGGCGCTTGACGCGTTCGTCGGCGAAGAACTGCGGCCAGTCGAGTTCGGCCGCCGCCGGCCCGCTGGCCGCCGATTCGGGCGCGAGCGGGAAGCGCTCGGCCACCGGTGCCGCCGGGCGTTCGTACTTGGGCGCGAGGTTCATGCAGCCGCCGAGCAGCACGACGCTCAGGGCTGCCGCGCTGCGGATCACGCGCATGTTCATGCGTCCTCCTTCGGCGAGGCCGGCGCATCGGCGCCGATGGCGTGGCCATGCTCGCGGTCGAACTGCCGCTGCCGTTCGCTGCCCTTGAAGATGCTGCGCACGACGACGAAGAACACCGGCACGAAGAACACCGCCAGCGCGGTGGCGCTGAGCATGCCGCCGAGCACGCCGGTGCCGATGCTGTGCTGGCTGGCCGAGCCGGCGCCACTGGCCAGCACCAGCGGCAGCACGCCGAGGATGAAGGCCATCGAGGTCATCACGATCGGGCGGAAGCGCAGGTGCGCCGCTTCCAGCACCGCGTCGACCAGGCTGCGCCCTTGCGCCGCCAGGTCCTTCGCGAACTCGATGATCAGCACCGCGTTCTTCGCCGACAGGCCGATGATGGTGATCAGGCCGACCTTGAAGAACACATCGTTCTCCAGCCCGCGGATGTTGGCGCCGAGGATCACGCCGAGCACGCCCAGCGGCACGACGAGGATCACCGCCAGCGGGATCGACCAGCTCTCGTACAGCGCCGCCAGGCAGAGGAACACCGACAGCAGCGAGAAGGCGAACAGGATCAGCGCGGTGGAGCCGGAGAGCTTCTCCTCGCGCGACAGGCCGGTCCATTCGTAGGCGAAGCCCGGCGGCAGCTGCGCCGCCAGGCGCTCCATCTCGGCGATCGCCGCGCCGCTGCTCACGCCCGGTGCCGGCTCGCCGGCGATGCGCATGGTCGGGTAGCCGTTGTAGCGCACCTTCTGCATCGGCCCGGTGATCCAGCGCGTGCTCGCGAATGCCGACAGCGGCACCGGGCTGCCGGCGCCGTTCAGCGCGTTGATGCGCAAGAGGTCGTCGGGCTGCATGCGCGTGGGCGCATCGGCCTGCACCACCACGCGCTGCACCCGTCCGGCGTTGGGGAAGTCGTTGACGTACGAGGATCCGAGCGCGGTGGACAGCGCGCTGTTGATCGCCGCGAAGCTCACGCCCAGCGCGCTGGCCTTGTCGCGGTCGATGTCGAGCTGCAGCTGGGAGGCGTCTTCCAGGCCGTCGGGGCGCACGGCCACGAGCAGCGGGCTCTTCTGCGCCAGTCCGAGCAGCTGGTTGCGCGCGCCCAGCAGCGCGGCATGGCCCGCGCCGCCGCGGTCCTGCAGCCGCATCGCGAAGCCGTTGGCGCGGCCGAGGTCACGGATCGCCGGCGGGCTGACCGGGAAGATGAAGGCATCGCGGATCCTGCCCAGCGCACCGAAGGCGCGTCCCACCAGCGCCTGCGCCGACTGGCCCGGCTCGGTGCGCTCGTCCCAGTCCTTCAGCGTGACGAAGGCCAGCGCGGCGTTCTGCCCGCTGCCGGAGAAGCTGAAGCCCAGCACCGAGACCATGTTCTGCACCTCGGGCTGGGCCATCATGTAGGTCTCGACCTGCTGCATTACCGCCAGCGTGCGGTTCTGCGTGGCGCCCGGCGGCAGCTGCACGTTGACGAGGATGTTGCCCTGGTCCTCGTTCGGGATGAACGAGGTCGGCAGGCGGCCGAACAGCACCACCACCGCGCCGATGATCGCCGCGTAGATGATCATGAAGCGGCCGGCGCGGCGCAGGATCTTCGCCACGAAGCCCTCGTAGCCCTTGGCGGTGCGCGAGAAGCCGCGGTTGAACCAGCCGAAGAAGCCGCCCTTGGCATGGTGGTGGCCGGCTTCCACCGGCTTGAGCAGCGTGGCGCACAGCGCCGGCGTGAGCGACAGCGCGAGGAAGGCCGAGAACGCCACCGAGGTGACCATCACCGCCGCGAACTGGCGGTAGATGTTGCCCACCGCGCCGCTGAAGAAGGCCAGCGGCACGAACACCGAGATCAGCACCACCGTCACGCCGACGATCGCGCCGGAGATCTGGCCCATCGCCTTGCGCGTGGCCTGCAGCGGCGGCAGGCCCTCGGTGCTCATGATGCGCTCGACGTTCTCGACCACCACGATGGCGTCGTCGACCACGATGCCGATCACCAGCACCATGCCGAACATCGTCAGCACGTTGATCGAGAAGCCCATCGCCAGCAGCGAGGCGAAGCTGCCGAGCAGTGCGATCGGCACCACCAGCGTCGGGATGATCGTGTAGCGGATGTTCTGCAGGAACAGGAACATCACGAGGAACACCAGCACCACGGCCTCGACGAGCGTCTCGACCACCTGGCGGATCGAGATGCCGATGAAGGTCGAGCTGTCGTAGGGGATGGTCGCCTTCACACCGGCCGGGAAGTAGGGACGCAGCTCGTCGAGCCGCACCTTGATGGCCTTGGCCGTCTGCAGCGCGTTCGCGGTGGGCGAGAGCTGGATGCCGATGCCGGTGGACGGCTCGCCGTTCAGCCGCGTGCGCACGCCGTAGCTCTGTGCGCCGAGCTCGATGCGCGCCACGTCGCGCAGGCGCACGGTGGAGCCGTCGGCGTTGGCGCGCAGCACGATGTCGCCGAACTGCTCGGCGGTCTCGCGCTGGCCCTTGACCACGACGGTGGCGAAGATGCCCTGGTCGGGCGTGTTGGGCAGGTCGCCGATCGTGCCGGAGGACACCTGCGCGTTCTGCGCCGCGATGGCGGCGTTGACGTCGGCCGCCGACAGGCGGTAGCCCACCAGCTTGGCCGGATCGATCCAGATGCGCATCGCGCGCTCGGTGCCGAACAACTGCGCCTGGCCGACGCCGGGCACGCGCTGCATCTCGGGCAGCACGTTGCGCGCGGCGAAGTCACCCAGCGCCACCGGATCGAGCACACCCTTGTCGCTCGACAGCACGATGAAGAGCAGGAAGTTCGCGTTCGCCTTGTCGACCCGCACGCCTTGCTGCACCACCGCCTGCGGCAGCCGCGGCGTGGCGCGGGACAGGCGGTTCTGCACGTCGACCTGCGCCAGGTCGGCGTTGGTGCCCGGCTCGAAGCTCAGCGTGATCGAGCCGGTGCCGTCGGCCTGGGCCACCGACTCGAAGTAGGCCAGGCCCGGCGAGCCGTTCATCTCGCGCTCGATCACGGCGATGACGCTGTCCTCCAGCGTCTGCGCCGAGGCGCCCGGGTAGCCGACGTTGACGACGATGGACGGCGGCGCCACGGGCGGGTATTGCGCCACCGGCAGCTGCGTGATCGACACGCCGCCGATGACGAGGATGAACAGCGCGATCACCCACGCGAAGATGGGCCGGTTGATGAAGAACTGCGCCATGGAAGCGGCCCCTTCAGCGCGAGGCGGCCGAGGCCGGGGCGCTCGCTGCCGCCGCCGGGGCGCTGGCCGCGCCGGCGGGCTGCCACGGCACCGGCTTCACCGGCGCGTTCGGGCGGATCTTCTGGAAGCCGTCGACCACCACCTGTTCGCCGCCCGCGAGCCCTTCCAGCACCACCCACTGCCGGTTCGGCCCCAGGCTCACCTTCACGGGCCGCGGTGTGACCTTGCCGTCGGCGCCGACCACCATCACCGTGTCGCCGGCGCCGCCGCGCTGCACCGCCTGCTGCGGCAGCGCGATGCCGGCCGGCAGTTCGGCCTGCGCCAGGCGCACGCGCACGTACAGCCCCGGCAGCAGCGCGCCCTTCGGGTTGGGCACCTCGGCACGCAGCGCGATCTGCCCGGTGGTCGGGTCGACCGAGAGGTCGCAGAACAGCAGCTTGCCGCGCTGCGGGTAGACGCTGCCGTCGTCGAGCACGAGGCTCACCGCCACCGAGCCGGCCGTGCCCGCGCTCTGGAACTTGCCGCTGGCGATGGCCGCGCGCAGGCGCAGCACCTCGTCCGCGCTCTGCGTGAAGTTCACGTACAGCGGGTCGATCTGCTGCACCACTGCCAGCTGCGTGGCTTCGCCCTGGCCGACCAGCGCGCCCTCGGTGACCAGCGCGCGGCCGATGCGCCCGGAGATCGGCGAGGTGACGCTGGTGTAGCCCAGGTTGATCTGCGCCGTCTGCACCGCCGCCTTGGCGGAGGCGACATCGGCCTCGGCCTGCTTGAAGGCGGCCTGCGCGGCGATGTACTCCTGCTGACTCACCGCGTTGGCCTCGGCCAGCGGCTTGTAGCGCTCGGCCTGCGCGCGCGTCTGCAGCAGGTTGGCTTCGGCGCGCGCCTGCGCGGCCTGCGCGGCGGCCAGCGCGGCGCGGAAGGGCGCGTCGTCGATGCGGAACAGCGGCTGGCCGGCCTTGACCTCGCTGCCCTCGGTGAACAGGCGCCGCTGGACGATGCCCGCGGCACGCGCGCGCACCTGGGCGACGCGCGAGGACTCGGTGCGACCAGGCAGCTCGGACACCACGCCCACGCTGGCCGGCGTGGCGAAGACGACGCCCACTTCCGGCGGCGGCGGGGCCGGCGGCGCGGCGCCCTGGCCCTTGGGGCCGCAGGCGGCCAGCGGCAGGGCCAGCACGGCAACGAGAAAGTGGAAACGGAAGCGTGCCCGCTGGCTGGTCATGGAATCCCCTTGTGACGGCCCGCACCTCCCGGCGCCGGCGGCTGAAAGTTACTATACATACAAGCTTGAATGTATGTCGGTCCTCCGCCGAATCACCCATGGCCCGCCGCACCAAGGAAGACGCCCAGCGCACCCGCGACCGCATCCTCGACATGGCGGAGCGCGAGTTCCTGCGCCGCGGCGTATCGCGCACCTCGCTCGAGCAGATCGCCACGGCGGCGGGCGTCACGCGCGGCGCCATCTACTGGCACTTCCGCAACAAGGCCGACCTGTTCAACGCGATGATGAACCGCGTCACCCTGCCGCTGGAGGAGGAGATCCTGCGCAGCGGCGAGCGCACGCTCGACGACCCGGTGGCGCAGATCCGCGGCAGTTACCTCGCAGCCTTGCGTGCCACGGTCGACGACCCACACGCCCGGCGCGTGTTCGAGGTCGCGCTGTTCAAGGTCGAGCATGGCAACGCCTTGCGCGGCGTGCGCGAGCGGCGCCTGTCGGGCCTGCGCAACCGCGTGGCCAACGTCGAACGCGGCCTGCGGCGCGCGGCGCGCCTCGGCCGCCTGCGCAGCACCCTGCCGGCGCGCGCGGCGGCCATGGGCATCGAGTCGCTGGTCGATGGGTTGATCACCAACTGGATGCTCGATCCGCAGGCCTTCGACCTCGTGCGCGAAGGCGAGCAGGCGATCGACGCCTACCTGCGCGGCCTCGCCGCGGACGAGGGCTGATCAGATCGGCTTGTGGAAGTAGGTGGTCGGACAGGGCCGGCCATCGGGCATCAGCGCGTAGTTCGGGATCACGCCCACACGCTGCCAGCCGCTGCGCTGGTACAGCCGCTCGGCATCGCCGCCGGTGACGGTGTCGAGCACCAGGACGGTCTTGCCGGCCTCGCGCGCAGCCCGCTCGGCCGCTTCGAGCAGCGAGCACGCCAGTCCGCGGCGGCGCGCGCGGCGGTGCACCAGCATCTTGGCGAGGTCGGCGCGGTGCGGCTGGTTGTCGGGCTGGGCGAGCACCAGCTGCACCGTGCCGTCGATCCGCCCGGGTTCGGCCTCGCCGACCAGCAGCAGGCGCTCGCCGCGCCGCACGCCGTCAGCCACGCCGCGCCAGAAGGACAGCGCTCGTTCGCGCGGCAGCGGCCACATGAAGCCGACCGAGGCGCCGCCCTCGACGCAATCCAGCAGCACGTCGGCCAGCGGCGCCACCAGCGCATCGACCTCGCCGGCGCCGACGCGCCGGATCGCGATCCCTGGGCTCATGCCACTCTCCTCTCGCCGCCGCGCGGCAGGCTGACCAGGGCGACGAGATAGCGCGCCTCGCGCGCCCCGGGGTTGAAGAACACGATGGGCGCATCGAGCGTCATGGCCAGGCAGTCGCCGGGCTCCAGCCTCCAGCTGGCGTCGCCCACGGTGAGCGTCATCGTGCCTTCGATCATCCAGACCTGCTGGTGCACTTCTTCGTCACGCGGTGCCGCTTCGTAGGCGACGCGCTGGCCGGCCGGGAAGCGCACGTCGACGAGTTGGATCGGCGAGCGCACCGGGGGCGAGACATTGCGGCGCAGGTAGCCTGAGGCGGGATCGGCCCACAGCGGCTGGTCGGCCACGCGCGCCAGCGGCGATGCAGCGGCGCCGGGCTCGGCGGGCTCCTCGAACAGCGAAGCCAGCGTGACGCCCAGGCCGGCGCTGAGCTTGTCGAGCACGCTGGCGGTCGGGCTGCTCTGCCCGCGCTCGATCAGCGAGATGTTGGAGCGGCTCACGCCGCTGCGCGCCGCCAGGGCGTCGAGCGACCAGCCCCGCTGCTCGCGCAGCGATTTCAGGCGACGGGCGAGGCGTTGGGTGACGTCCATACTTCCAGTTTACTGGATGCCTTGTCCTTCAAACTGGCGAAACCGGTTGCTTCCGGTTAATCCCAGGCCAATGCGTCACCGGCACACTTGCGTCATGCAGTGGCTGTTCCGCCTCCTCGGTCTCCTTCTCGCCCTGGCTTCGCCGGCGCATGCGCAGAGTCCTGAAGCGCCTTTGCCCAGCCTGGCGGAGATGGAGGCCGCAGGGGTGCGCATCGGCGAGATCCGGGTCGTGCCCGGACCGATCTTCGATCTGTCGAACCCCAAGGAAGACCGCTGGCTCTTCCGCACGGCCAACCGGCTGCACATCCCGACGCGCGAGGGCGTGATCCGGCGCAGCCTGCTGTTCAGCCCGGGCGAAACGCTGTCGGTGCGGCTGATCGAGGAGACCGAACGCCTGCTGCGCAGCAACCGCTATCTCTACGACGTGGAGATCCGGCCGGTGGCGCTGAACGACGGCGTGGTCGACATCGAGGTCCGCACGCGTGACACCTGGTCCCTCGACCCCGGTCTGAGCGCCGGACGAACCGGCGGCGCGAACACCGGCGGGTTCAAGCTGCGTGAGTACAACATCCTGGGGACGGGGACGTCGATCGCGATCGGGCGTTCCAAGGATGTGGATCGCACGAGCACCGAGTTCGATTTCTCCAACACGCGCGCCTTCGGCACCTGGGCTTCGTTCTCGTACCAGCATGCGTCCAGCAGCGACGGCAGCCGGGATGCGGTGTCGCTGGTGCGGCCGTTCTACGAACTCGACGCACGCTGGACCGCCGGCGCTTCGGCACTGCGGGACGATCGCATCGACTCGATCTACAACGCCGGCAACGTGGTGAGCCAGTACCGCCGCGCCGAGCGTCGCGCCGAGGTGTTCGGCGGCTGGTCGGCCGGCCTGCGCGACGGCTGGGTGCAGCGCTACACGCTCGGCTTGCGTCGGCTCGATGACGGGTACGACGTGGAGCCCGGCCTCGTGCCGCCCGCGGCCCTGCCGGCCAGCGAGAAGCTGGTGCTCCCGTTCGCCCGCTACGAGCTGATCGAGGACCGTTTCGAGCGCGAGACCAATCGCAACCTCATCGGCAGGCCGGAGTTCTTCGCGCTGGGCCTGGATGCGAGCTTCGAGATCGGGCGGGCGTCGGTGGCGCTCGGCTCGGCGCGCAACCCCTGGCTCTACAGCGGCAACATCGCGCGCGGCTTCGAGCCCTGGCCGGATCACCGGCTGATGGTCCAGGCCTCGCTGTCCGGGGAGTTCGACGATGGGCAATCGCGCCGTCAGCGCCTCGGCGGGCAGGCGCAGTACTACCTGCCGCAGGGCAGGCGCTGGCTCTTCTATGCGTCTGCGTCGGCCGATCGGGTGATGCGTCCGTCGCTGTCCGACGCCCTGCTGCTCGGCGCGGACAACGGCCTGCGCGGCTATCCCCTGCGCTACCAGAGCGGCACGCGGCGAGCGCTGTTCACCGTGGAGGAGCGCTTCTACACCGACCTGTACGTCTGGCAGCTGTTCCGCGTCGGCGGCGCCGCCTTCTTCGACGTCGGGCGCGCCTGGGGCGGCGACAACGTCAACCTGGTCAATCCGGGCTGGCTGCGCAACGCCGGCGTGGGGCTGCGCATCGTCAGCGTGCGATCGGCCTTCAGCAATGTGTTGCACGTCGATCTGGCCTTCCCCATCGACGCGACGAGCGACATCAAGAAGGTCCAGCTGAACGTGAAGACGAAGACGAGCTTCTGAATCAGCCGTCCTTGCGTGGCGGCTTCAGCTGCTCCTCGAGCGCAGCCCACTCGGATGGGGTGATCTCGATCTCGCTGATCTCCGGCTTGCGCGGCTCCATCCCGACGCGGCGCTCGCGCCCGGTGGGCGAGCCACGGTCGACCTTGCGTCGGTCCTGGCCGGTGCGTCGGTCGGAGGCGGGCAAGGGCTTCTTCGCGGAGGTCACGGTGCAACTCTAGCGGAGCAGGGTCAGCAAGTGCCGATGAACGGCCTTTGCGCCCGGGTATCGGGTGCCCTCTGAAACGACGAAGCCCGCCGAGGGGCGGGCTTCTGAAGTGCCTTGGGGCACCCGGCATTCGGTGGTTGCGAGGGCAGGATTTGAACCTGCGACCTTTGGGTTATGAGCCCAACGAGCTACCAGACTGCTCCACCTCGCGACTGAAGCTGCGGAGTATAGCGTATTTTGAAGGTGTGTGTGCCGTTCGCACCCTCGCCGGGCGCTGCCCTTCAGCCGTTGCCCTCGGCGTTCGGGGGAAGGCGACGGCGCACCACCATCAGCGGCGGGTAGTTCACGTGCAGCTTGCGTTGGTGGAAGCGCTGCAATCGCTCGATCTCCACACGCACACGCTCGGAGAACCCCTTGCGATGGCCGCGACGGTCCTGCAGGAGATCCTCGAAGATCTCCTCGACCTCGGCCTTGTCGCCCCAGGCGACCGCCAGTCGATTCGCGATCCGTGGGTAGTAACGGCAGAGGTGCTTCGGATGGATGGCCGACGGGATGCGGCGCAGCCAGACATGGGTCGGACTCTGCAGCACTCGATCCTGGTCGCGCTGCGGGCTTCGCATCCGGACCCAGTCGACGCTGTCGCCGCCGCCCGCGGCTGGACCCGAGGCTTCATCGGAGGTGTTGCTGCCGCTCATCTGATCTTCGCCACCCAGACTCCGGATCTCGCTTCATGGCCCCTGCGGCGGAAGCTACAACCTAGTCGGCTTCATTCTGCCGCTTTGGCGCCGAACATGCAGCGCCTGCAGCGGGCCGACCTGCGGCTGAGGGGGCCGGGCCGCGTGACTTTGTTGGCTGGGCGGCTCGCCTCCCGCTCGATCGAGCCTCCGAACCCGAAAACAAGAAAGCCGGCTTGCGCCGGCCTTCTGTCTGGGCGGGTTCCGGCTCAGGCCGTCACTCGGCCTTCTCGGCGGGCGCCTCTTCCGCAGCCACCGGCTCCGGGCGATCGACCAGTTCGACGAAGGCCATCGGCGCGTTGTCGCCGACGCGGAAGCCCATCTTCAGGATGCGGGTGTAGCCGCCCGGACGCGCCTTGTAGCGCGGGCCCAGTTCGTTGAACAGCTTGGTGACGACGGCACGGTCGCGCGTGCGGTCAAAGGCCAGCCGCCGGTTGGCGAGCGTGGGCTCCTTGGCCAGGGTGATCAGCGGCTCGACGACGCGGCGCAGTTCCT
>VFQN01003558.1_pt1 | contig 22028 bp, 11 predicted proteins | sample 3512371 | NCBI WGS metagenome assembly VFQN01 (sample SAMN10412370, study PRJNA504923) | tailings metagenome | isolation source: Replicate 2 from Balatoc abandoned mine | place: Philippines: Itogon, Benguet | collected 2017-08-28
CAAAGGGTAAGCCAATAAGACAGAGATGCCGGGCCGGAGGGGGGTTAACGTTCCTCAATTTATTGCTTGGAAAGCCCTCCGGGCCTCCGGGCCCTCTTTGGGGCTGGGCCAGAAGCCCTTTGTCTCGCTATATATTGCCTCTCGTTGCCCAAAGGGCCCCTTTGGGCATATATAGCGACTCGTGCCCCGAAGGGGCCTTTCAGACAAATAAAGTGGGACGCGAAGGACAAAAAAGTTGTTGCCCCTTTGGGGCAATAACGTCTTGGCGTTGCCAACACGTTCCTCGCTGCGCTTTTTTGTCTGAAAGCCGAAGGGGGGGGGGGGGGGCAACGACGTCTCACAACGTGGGAGGCGGCCCCTATGCTTTCAGACAGAGATGCCCCTTTGGGCATATATTGCCCCAAAGGGGCGAAAGCCCAGAGGGGGCCGCAAAGGCCCTTTGGGCATATATTGCCCCTTATCTGTCTAACGTTTAGACAATATATGCCCCCCCTCCGGCCCGGCATCTCGCTTTGCGAGACGGAGGGTAACGGATTGCAGAGGGTCATCTCTCTCCCCCGAAGGGGCGAAAGGCCCCCCTTCGGGGGCAATATATAGCGAGCCCCTCTGGGTCGAGGAAGTCCCCACGGGGACAACATCAACGCGAGGATCTCGTTGCCCCGAAGGGGCAAGAGCAATATATGCCTTTGCCCCTTTGGGGCAAGGGGCAACGACTTTATCTTGCCCTCCGGGGCCCAAAGGGCTGAAAGCTCCTTATTTAAAAGCCGATACCCGCTATATATGCCCAAAGGGCAATATATCTAAAAGCCGGGCCCCTTTGGGCATATATAGCGGGCCCCTTTGGGCTTCTCTGTCTGAAAGGATACCCCTTTGGGCATATATAGGGGCTGGAGGGGCTTTAATAAATTAACCTTCAGGGCCTTCTGGGCCTCTTCGCCCTTATCTGTCTTTAAAAGGCTGTCAAAGGGGCCCACAATATATGCCCAAAGGGCTGAAAGGCATCCCCCTTTGGGGGACGTCGGAGGGGTGGGCTGAAAGCCTCCCTTTGGCCCCCAAAGGGGCCTGCAATATATGCCAAAGGGCCCCTTTGGGGCAATAACGTCTTGGCGTTGCCAACACGTTCCTCGCTGCCTTTCCAGGAAGTCCCCTTTGGGGACCCTCTCCCGCAATATATGCCCGAAGGGGCCCCAAAGGGGCAAGGGTATGCGCGTCCCACTACCCCCTCCGGCTTTCCAGCACCTAAAGGTGCAGTATGCGCTCGCCCCTTCGGGCCCCTCCGGGGTAATATATTGACAAAGAAGCGCATAAGACAGAGAAGCCCAAAGGGCCTCCGCTCTTCGGGGGGGGCAACGAGAGGCAATATATAGACACTTTGGGGAGAGGGGGCTCGGCAATATATGTCCGGAGGGGCCTGAAGGACAGTGAGGGCCCGGAGTGTTGTTGCCCCTTCGGGGCAATCCTCACTTTGCTCGACCCAAAAGCAGAGGCCCTCTGGGTATATATTGTAAAAGCCTTTGGTCTATTGGCTATATATGCCCAAAGGGCTCCGTTCAGGGGCCCAAAGGGGTATGTATAAATACAAAACAACGCAACTCGAGCCCCTCCGGGGCCGCAATCTATTACCCTCTGGGCCCGCTATATATTCCCGAAGGGCACGTTGTGGGATGCGAAGGACAATATATGCCCAGAGGGCTGAAAGGATACAACACAAAGGGGGCCCGCTATATATGCCCAAAGGGCTGAAAGCAGACAGAGAAGTGTAAGGAATCTAATAGTTAAGATAAGTTTATACTAATTTTAAAACTTTTTTTAATTTGTTTTAATTATTCATAATATACATAGTATGTTATTCTTTTTTAATAAGTTAAAATTTCACAAAAAACAATTTTACCAATATTTTATTAGTAAAGATTCTATTTTCCCCTTTGGATTTCAGCTCTCTGCTTTCAGCCCGCCCCCTTCGGACAGTGAGCCCTTTGGCCGCTTTGCTCGTTGCCCCGAAGGGGCCCCTATGCTTTCAGACAAAGAAGCGGGACGCCCCTGTGGGCATATATTGTTAACTTTATCTTGCCCTCCGGGGCCCAAAGGGCTAGCGAAACAGCGAGCGCCCTTTGGGCATATATTGCATCTCTTTCTTGCGAAGCCCCTCCGGGCCCCCTTTGGGGCCCGCTTTTTTGTCTGAAAGGATTGGTGCATTCGCACCAACCCCCTTTGGGCATATATTGCTCTTGCCCCTTCGGGGCAACGACGCAATGTATAGACGAAGGGGGGGGGCTTTGTCTGAAAGGCCCAAAGGGGCTTATACAAATAAATGTATTAATTTAGTCTTTGTTATTAGATTTAGATAATTTTGTTTTATATGTATTAAATTCTGTTAAACTGTGCCCCCCTAAAGATAGAGCATCTGCGAGCTTCTCTGGTTGCCCCTATTAGTTACCCTTCGCGCTGAAAGCAGCCCTCTGGGCATATTTCAGCATCAATCATTTACATTTTGCCCTTTTGGGGCAAAACAGGCTGTCAAAGGGGCAATATATGCCCAAAGGGCCCTCGCTGTCTCGCAATATATGCCCGAAGGGGCCCCGAAGGGGCAAGAGCAATGCGCCCTTTGGGCATATATTGACAAATATGTGCAATATATGCCCAAAGGGCCTTTGACAGCGAAGGATTTGCGAGCCCTCGCTTTTTAGTTACCCTCTGGGCCCGAAGGGAGACGGAGCGCATACTGCACCTTTAGGTGCTGGAGGAATGCCCCAAAGGGGCAACCCCAAATACAGAGATGCCCCAAAGGGGCAACAACAGAGGAGGGTGCAAAGCACCAACCAAAAGGCTGAACGGCTAAAAGCCCCGTCTCCCCCCGCCCTTAGATATTACCCTGGAGGGGCATCTTTGTCTCCCCAAAGGGGCGAAAGCCTTCGGGCCCCTTTGGCTATCACCTTCCCCAGAGGGGCCCCTTTGTGCCGAAGTCTTTTATGTCTGAAAGGACAGCGAGGGCCCAGAGGGCACGGATTGGCTTTGCCCCGAAGGGGCAACAGCCAAGACTTTCATATCTTGGGTAACTGATAGAGGCTCCAATACTTTTAGCCTGGAGGGCAGCTTTAAGTCTGAAAGCCTTCGGGCCGGAACAGCGAAGGCCCAATATATGCCCGAAGGGGCAAAGCTAATACTTTGGGGCCCGCGATATATGCCCAAAGGGGCTGTGTCTCCCTTCGAGAGAAAGAGAGAGGCAATGTAATAAATTACCCTTTTATTGGTTGGCAAAGCCCCTGAAGTCCTAGAGGCCCCTTTGGTTGGTGCCCCCTACGGCCCTTTCGGGCCCCTTTGGGCCCCCTTTGTTTTCAGCACAATAAATTGCCCTCCGGGCCCTCGCTGTTTCGCTGTCTGTCGTCTCACTTTGCGAGAGAAAGTCGTTGTTCTTCGGGCCCCCTTTGGGGCAACTAACCCTTTTATTGGCTCTTGCCCCGAAGGGGCAACTGCCAATACTGTGGGCCCCCTTTGGGGCAACTAAAAAGACGGAGGGTAACTGATTGATGCTTTCAGCCCTTTGGGCCCCCTTTGGCGCCCGCAATATGCCAAAGGGCCCCTTTGGGGCAATGACTCTCGTTGCCCAAAGGGCCCCTGAACGGAGCCCTTTGGGCCCCGGAGGGCAAGATAAAGAGGATTGCCCCGGAGGGGCAACAACAACACGTTCCTCCAGCACCTAAAGGTGCAGTATGCGCTCGCCCCTTTGGGGAGCGCATAAATATATGCCCACTATATATGCCCCCCCTCCGGGGTAACTAAAAAGGATCGACGAAGTCGATACAACAAATAAAGTGGGGCCAAAGGGCTAAAAGTATTTTTAGCAATCCGCTTCGCTTGCCCAAAGGGCAACGCTTCTCTCTCCTTCGCTGTTTCGCTGTTTCCAGGATCCTTTCAGCCCTCCGGGCATATATTGCCCAAAGGGCTGAAAGCTCTCGTTGCCCCGAAGGGGCCCCGACTCCCACGTTGTTCTTGCCCCTGCGGGGCAACGACGCGGAGCCCCTTCGGGCATATATTGCGGGGTATGCGCTCGCCCCTTTGGGGAGCGCTTATATATCCTTCGCATCCCACAACGTGGGAGTGCGTCGTCAATTGGCTTTGCCAATAGAGAACAACGTGGGAGTCGGGCTAAAAGACGTTCCTCCCCTTTGGTTCGGCTTTGCGTCCCCTTTCCAGCACCTAAAGGTGCAGTATGCGCTCGCCCCTTCGGGCCCCTCCGGGGTAATATATTGACAAAGCTTTCAGACAGATATGTGCCCCGAAGGGGCAACGAGAAGCGAAAGAGAGAAAGCCGGGTTAAATAAACTCTATTTTTGAGTTGCTTTATTGTAAGACAGTTTTAATACTATGATAATGTCGAACAAAAAACAATGTAAAGTAAAAACAAAAACCGTATAAAATGGCGTTAAAACCAAGCAGCCTCTGCGCGCAATATATGCCCAAAGGGGGCCCGCTTCCAGGATCGGCGAAGCCGATCTCTCCCGCTTTGCGGGGTATGCGCGTCCCACTACCCCCTCCGGGCCCCTCCGGGGAAAGAGATAGCGCATATCTTTCTCGTTTGCCATCTCTTACATACGTAAGAGACGCATATATTGCGCAACGAAAGGCAATATATAGCCCCTTTGGCCCTTTGGGGCCCACTTCGTGGCAAGATATAGAGGATCTCCCGCGTTGTTCTCCCGAAGGGGCCCCTTTGGGCATATATTGCGGGACGCTTTCAGACAGAGAAGAGAAGGGCAACGACTACCTTCACCTAAAGCATTGCTTAACTTAGCAGCACGCTCTAATAAACGTGAGTGTAAATAGAAAACGTCACCAGGGTATGCTTCACGTCCTGGAGGACGACGAAGTAATAATGACATTTCACGATAAGCTTGTGCTTGTTTTGATAAGTCATCATAAATTGTTAATGTTGGACGTCCTGTGTACATAAAATATTCTGCTAATGTTGCACCAGTGTATGGAGCTAAATATTGTAATGTAGCTGGTTCGTTAGCGTTAGCCATAACAATGATAGTATAATCTAAAGCCCCACGTTCTTTTAAAGTGTTTAATACTTGAGCTACAGATGAAGCTTTTTGACCAATTGCAACATAAACACAAATAACACCTTTACCTTTTTGGTTTAAAATAGTGTCAACTGCAATAGCTGTTTTACCTGTTTGACGGTCACCAATGATAAGTTCACGCTGACCACGGCCAATTGGAATCATTGCGTCAACAGCTACAAGACCAGTAGCTAATGGTTCATAAACTGAACGACGTGAAACAATACCAGGAGCTGGTGATTCAATTGCACGGCTATCTTTTGTTTGGATTGCACCTTTACCATCTACTGGACGTGCTAAAGCATCTACTACACGACCTAAGTAAGCTTCACCTACTGGGATTTCAGCAATTTTACCAGTACAACGAACACGGCTACCTTCAGTAATTTTTAAACCATCACCTAATAATACAGCACCTACGTTATTTGCTTCTAAATTTAAAGCAATACCAAGTGTACCATCTTCAAATTCAAGTAACTCACCAGACATTGCTTTTTCTAAACCGTAAATACGAGCAATACCATCACCAACTTGGAAAACGATACCAAAGTCTACCATTTTTACTTCTGGTGTATATTGTTCAATTAAATCTTTAATTAAATTGCTAAGTTCTTCAGGCGTACGCATTGCCATAATAAAATGTAAAAAGTAAACAAAGACTAGTCAAACTTTCAGTTGCCCTAAAGGGGGCCTTTATCCTGCCCAATATATGCCGCGTCCCACAACGTGGGAGAAGCGGGTATCGGCAATATATGCCCAAAGGGCTGAAAGGGGGTCTGCCGATCCTCGACCCAAAGGACAGCGAGGGCCCTCTGGCTTTCGCCAACAAAGACTAACGTTGCCTTTCAGCCCTCTCCCCCTCTTATTAGCGAAGCTAATACTCTGGGGTAACTAAAAAGCCTTTGGGGCGAAAGCCAGAGGGCTGAAAGACCAGGGTGCCAACTGACAAAGCTGATTGTTATATTTTTAATCTTTATGAGATTTTTTTTTTAAAGACTTGTTAAAACACCATGTTAAAAATTTTTTATATTGCAATATATGCCTAAAGGGCCCCCCCTTCGTTGTTGCCCCAAAGGGGCAATCCTCCAGCACCTAAAGGTGCAGTATGCGCGTCCCACTACGTGTTTGCCCCTTTGGGGCACGAGCGCGCATAACTTTGTCGTTGCCCTTTGGGCCCCTTTGGGCATATCCCGGAGGGCACTTATTGAGATGCAATATATGCCCAAAGGTTGGTGCTCCCCCCCCTTCGGGGGGAGCACAATCAGTTGCCCCGGAGGGGCCCAAAGGGGGGGGGGGAGCACCAACCTTATATATTACCCCGGAGGGCCCGGAGGGTAACTAAAAAGCGAAAAGGGCACGTGCATGATGTTTTAATCTTTAAAGTTTGTTTAGGTTTATAAAATCTACGTTTTGTAAAAGCACACAACATTTCTCTCGCCCCTTCTCTATATATTTCGTCCCGCAATATATGCCCAAAGGGGCCCTTTGGGCAACGAGCGAAGCGGCGGGGCTTTTTTGTCTAAAAGGAAGCAAGAGTTCATTGAGTGAATCTGGGCACACATGTGCCCATAATTAACTTATATAAAAAGAAGGCGCGCCCGCAAAGCGGCCCCGAAGGGGCGAACATCGGCTTCTCTGTCTGCTTTGGGCCCCTTTGGGCCCCTTTGGGCATATATTGCCAAAGGGCCTTTGCTTTCTCGTTGCCCCGAAGGGGCAAGAGCAAAGCAAGACGACAAATATGCTTTCTCCCGAAGGGAGACGTAGCGCATACTGCACCTTTAGGTGCTGGAAGTCAAAGGGGGCCCGGAGGGGCAAGGCCAATACGTTATTTGTATAAATACCCCCTCTGGCTTTCAGACAAAGAAGCCCAAAGGTTGGTGCTACGCACTTTATATGCCGCGGAGCGGGCGTCGTTGCCCCTTCGGGGCAAGAGCAATATATGCCCTATTCGGCTTTGCCGAATAGGGGCCTTTCAGACAAAAAAGCGGCCGAAGGGGCGCTTTCGCCCCTTCGGGGGGACAGAGATGTCTTTGTCTTTTTCGCTGTTCTGTCTGCCCGGAGGGGGCGCTGTAAAAAAACTGATATTGGCTGCCCTAAAGGGGCGGTTAAGAAAATTTTCTTTTACAACAAATTGTATTAAAAAATATTAAATAATTAGCATTAAAAAAGCTCTTTATAAAAAAAGGTATTATGGTTTTATTATATCCAGAACTAAACAATTTTATAAAGCGGATGATGGGACTCGAACCCACAACCTCGAACTTGGAAGGATCGCACTCTACCGATTGAGTTACATCCGCCCCGGAGGGCAGCAAAAGCATTTTTAATAGTATAACGAATTAAAAAATTTTTAGCTAACTTATATATTGCTTCCAGCACCTAAAGGTGCAGTATGCGCTACGTCTCCCGAAGGGAGCTTTCAGACAAAAAAGTCGTTGCCCCTTTGGGGTAACTAACCCTTTTATTGGCGAAGCCAATACTGTGGGCCCCCTCTGGGGTAACTAAAAAGCCCTTTGGGCATATATTGTTAACAATATATGCCCCCCCTTCGGGGCAATATAATGTTTTGCTAATAAGAGGGCTGAAAGCAAAGGTTAATTTATTAAACCAAAGGGCCCGGAGGCCCAAAGGGCCCGGAGGCCCAAAGGGCCCGGAGGCCCAAAGGGCCCAGAGGCCCAAAGGTTAATTTATTAAACCAAAGGTTAATTTATTAAACCAAAGGGGTAAGTAAAAATTAAAGTTTGTCAATTGTATCAAATTCAAATTTGATTTCTTTCCAAACCTCACAAGCCGCCGCTAGTTCTGGAGACCATTTACAAGCAGAACGGATAACGTCGCCACCTTCACGAGCAAGGTCACGACCTTCGTTACGAGCTTGTGTACAAGCTTCAAGAGCTACACGGTTAGCTGCAGCACCAGGAGCGTTACCCCATGGGTGACCTAACGTACCGCCACCGAATTGAAGACAAGCGTCATCACCGAAGATTTCAACTAGAGCTGGCATGTGCCATACGTGAATACCACCAGAAGCAACTGGCATAACACCTGGCATTGAACACCAGTCTTGTGTGAAGTAAATACCACGGCTACGGTCTTTTTCAACGTAGTCATCACGCATTAAGTCAACGAAACCTAAAGTAACTTCACGTTCACCTTCTAATTTACCTACAACAGTACCTGAGTGAAGGTGGTCACCACCAGACATACGAAGAGCTTTAGCAAGAACACGGAAGTGAATACCGTGGTTTCTTTGACGGTCAATAACAGCGTGCATTGCACGGTGGATGTGAAGTAAAAGACCATTGTCACGGCAGTAAGAAGCTAATGAAGTGTTAGCTGTGAAACCACCTGTTAAGTAGTCGTGCATAATAATCGGTACACCTAATTCTTTAGCACACTGAGCACGTTTTAACATTTCTTCACAAGTACCAGCTGTAGCGTTTAAATAGTGACCTTTTACCTCACCCGTTTCTGCTTGAGCTTTGTAGATTGCTTCAGATACGAAAAGGAAACGGTCTCTCCAACGCATGAATGGTTGTGAGTTAACGTTTTCGTCATCTTTAGTGAAGTCTAAACCACCACGTAAACACTCGTAAACTGCACGACCGTAGTTTTTAGCTGAAAGACCTAATTTAGGTTTGATTGTACAACCTAAAAGACCACGACCATATTTGTTTAATTTGTCACGCTCAACCTGGATACCGTGTGGCGGACCTTGGAAAGTTTTAACGTAAGCAGCAGGAATACGAAGGTCTTCAAGACGTAAAGCACGTAAAGCTTTGAAACCAAATACGTTACCTACAATAGAAGTAAACATGTTTGTAACTGAACCTTCTTCAAATAAGTCGATTGGGTAAGCTACATAAGCAATGTACTGGTTGTCTTCGCCAGGAACTGGTTCGATGTCATAACAACGACCTTTGTAACGGTCAAGGCTTGTTAAACCGTCAGTCCATACAGTAGTCCATGTACCTGTTGAAGATTCAGCAGCTACAGCAGCACCACACTCTTCAGGTGGAACACCTGGTTGTGGAGTCATACGGAAAGCAGCTAAAATATCAGTTTCTTTTACAACGTAGTCAGGTGTGTAGTATGTTAAACGATAGTCTTTTACACCGGCTTTGAATCCAGCACCTGCTTTAGTTTCTGTTTGTGGAACCATTTATATAAATAAATGTAACTTTTTTTGACGATCCTAAAATAATCTGTCCGGAAATATTATTTAAAGTTTATAACTTTTAAACATATTTATACTTATTATATATTAATATAATTTGTTTTAAAAACAGCCCCTTTGGGTATATATAGCTCTTGCCCCTTCGGGGCAACCCCCCGAGGGGGCCCCAAAGGGGCTATATATACCCAAAGGGCGCATTGCTCTTGCCCCAAAGGGGCAAGGGTATGCGCGTTGTCTATTGGCTTCGCCAATTGTTCCTCTTGGCAAAGCCGCGTCGTCAATTGGCTTTGCCAATAGAGAACAACGTGGGAGTCGGGCTAAAAGACGTTCCTCGCTATCGCCCCTTCTCTCTTGCGAAGCAAGACGCCCCTTTGGCTTTCTCGCCCCTTCGGGGAGCGTAGCGAGGAACTATTGGCAAAGCCAATTGACAACGACAAAGATGCCAATAGACCAAAGGGGCGCAATATATAGAGAAGAAAGCCTTCGCTGTTTTTGGACCCCGTTTTCAGCTCTTTCTCAGCTATAACCTTCTGGGCATATATTGTATAAATACAAATACAGCGAGGGACCGAAACAGCGAAGGCCCTTTTGCCCCGAAGGCCCTTTGGTCTATTGGTCTATTGGCTCTTGCCCCGAAGGGGCTTATATTGCCCGGAGGGGTATCGTCCCCCTTCGGCCGCAATCTATTACCCTCTGGGCCCGCTATATATGCCCGAACAGCGAGGGCCCTTTGGGCATATATTGTGGGACGCGAAGGACAGAGAAGCCGATCCTTGGCTTTGCCAAGAGAACGCAACGCTATGCTTTCTCATCTCTTTCCCCCTTCGGGGGACGCAGCGAGGATCGACGAAGTCGATACAACGAAGGGAGACGTAGCGCATACTGCACCTTTAGGTGCTGGAGGAACGTGACCCCTGAAGGGGGTTACGTTATCTATTGGCAAAGCCAATTGACGACACAGAGGGCTGAAAGGAAGGGGCAATATATGCCCGAAGGGGCCCAATATATACCCAAGGGGCCCCAAAGGGGCAAACGCGCCCCAAAGGGGAGCGCAGCGAGCCCCTTCGGGCCCCTTTGGGGCAACTGATTGCCGATACCCCTCCGGCTTTCCAGCACCTAAAGGTGCAGTATGCGCTCACCCCTTCGGGCCCCTCCGGGGTAATATATTGACAAAGAAGCCAAAGGGCCTTCGCTGTCCTATGCTTTCTCTCAATATATGCCCACAGGGGCCCTCTGGATTGGTGCTTCCCCGCAAAGCGGGACACCAACCTCCGGGGCAATCCTTGCTTCGCTCCCCCTTCGGTTCTCGTGCCCCAAAGGGGCCCCGAAGGGCATATAAAGTTCTTGCTCCTTCGGGGCAACGACTTTATCTTGCCCTCCGGGGCCCAAAGGGCACAACCCCTTCGGCTTTCAGCCCTGAACAGCGAAGGCCCTTTGGGCATATATAGCGAAAGAGACGACAGAGATGCCAAAGGGCCTTCGCGTCGTCTATTGGCTTTGCCAATTGAGAACAACGTGCCCTGAACGGCTTTCAGATCTATAAAGCGGGCCCTTCTCCTTATTTAAAAGCGAGTATCTCCCACGTTGTTCTTGCCCCTTCGGGGCAACCCCTTCGGCTTTCTCTCGCTGCGCTCTCAATTGGCGAAGCCAATAGACGACGACAAAGAAGCCGATATAAGTTAACCCCTTTGGGCTTCTTTGTCTGAAAGGGAGGGGCAATATATGCCTAAAGGGTTGCCCTTCTTTGTCTAAAATTGGCAATATATGCCCTACGGGCTGAAAGCTCGCTACGCCCCTTTGGGCATATATAGCCAAGGGGCCCCAATATATGCCAAAGGGCCCCTTTGGGGCAATGACTCTGGCCCCTTCCTTTCAGACAAAGAAGCGAGGATTGCCCCGGAGGGGCAACAACAATATATGCCCAGAGGGCCTTCGCGTCCCACAACGTGGGAGTCGCTATGTTGTTGCCCCTATGGGGCAATCCTTGCTTCGCTCCCCTTCGGTTCTCTTTCCCACGTAGTGGGACGCCCCAAAGGGGCAAACACGTTGTTCTTGCCCCTTCGGGGCAACGACTTTATCTTGCCCTCCGGGGCCCAAAGGGCACAACCCCTTCGGCTTTCAGCCCGGAGGGTATATATTGCGAAAGAGATGGCAAACGCGCCCCAAAGGGGAGCGAAGCGAGAGAAAGTTGGCTTCTTTGTCGTCGTTGCCCCGAAGGGGCCTTTCAGACAAAAAAGCGAGAGAAAGCCAAAGGGGCGTCTTGCTTCGCAAGAGAGAAGGGGAACAACACATTCCACATACACTTTGGGGCTCCTCTGGGCATATATTGACAAAAAAGCAGGCTCGCCAGAGGGCGTTGCCTCTTTGGGGCACAATATATGCCCAAAGGGGACTTTCCAGCACCTAAAGGTGCAGTATGCGCTACGTCTCCCAATATATGCCCAAAGGGGCCCCTTTGGGGCAAACGAGAAAGCCTTTCAGCTTTTAGACCTATAAAGTGCCCTCCGGGATATACCCAAAGGGCGCGTTGCTCTTGCTAAAAATACTTTTAGCCCTTTGGCCCCGGAGGGCAAGAAAAAGAGGATCGGCTTCTTTGTCTTATGCGCTCCCCGAAGGGGCGAGCGCATACTGCACCTTTAGGTGCTGGAAAGCCGAAGGGGCTTTGCGGGGTTGCCCTCCGGGCCTACGGGCTGAAAGCTCTCGCTTTTTTGTCTGAAAGGCCCCGAAGGGGCAACGCCTTTATCTTGCCCTCCGGGGCCCAGAGGGCTGAAAGGATACCCCTCCGGGCAATATAAGCCGAAGTATTGGCTTCGCCAATAGGAGGGAAGCTTTAAGTCAAGTTAACAATATCTTTCGAAAGATATATTGCCTTTCGTTGCCCTTTGGGCGTCCCACTTTATTTGTCTGAAAGCTTCGGGCCCCAGAGGGCAAGATAAATATGCGCGTCTCCCACGTTGTGGGACGCGCATACTGCACCTTTAGGTGCTGGAGGAACGTCTTTTAGCCCAATATATACCCTCCGGGCAGCCCTTTGCTTTCAGCCCGTAGGGCATATATTGCGCTCCCCAAAGGGGCGAGCGCATACCCCCTTTCAGACAAAGAAGCCCAAAGGGGCCCCTTCGGTTCGGCTTTGCCGATGCAACGAGAGCTTTCAGCCCTTTGGGCATATATTGCCGATCCTGCCCCATAGGGGCATCTCGCAATATATGCCCGAAGGGGCCCCGAAGGGGCAACGACGAAACAGCGAAGTATTTAACAATCCCCGGAGGGCAAGATAAAGTCGTTGCCCCTTCGGGGCAAGAGCAATATATTGCCCATAGGGGGTTGGTGCTCGTTGCCCCTTCGGGGCAAGAGCAATATATGCCCAAAGGGGCCCCGAAGGGGCAACGCATGCACCAATCCTTTCAGCCCTTTGGGCTTCTTTGTCTGAAAGGGATTGCTAAAAATACTTTTAGCCCTTTGCTTTCAGGAACTATTGGCAAAGCCAATTGACCCCTTTGGGCATATATAGCGGGGCCCAAAGGGGCCCGAAGGGCAACGACCCCTTTGGGCCCGCTTTGCGGCATATTTTGTGCCCCAAAGGGGGCCCAAAGGGCCAAAGAAGCCTGAAGCTTTTAGCTTTTAGCCCAGAGGCTTAAAGCTCCCCTCCGGGCTAAAAGCTTTGTCCAGCACCTTTAGGTGCAGTATGCGCTACGCGCATAAATATATGCCCAAAGGGGCAAAGCAAGGATCAGCTTCGCCGGTTTTAGAGAAGCAGCCAGATAAGGGCATCTCTCTCTAAAAGGCTACCAATATATGCCCTTCGGGCTGAAAGCCGGGCTGAAAGCAGACAATATATGCTCAAAGGGCTGCCCGGAACAGCGAAGGCCCTATGGGCCCCCTTTGGGCCGCTTTGCTCGTTGCCCCGAAGGGGCCCCTATGCAATATATGCCCAAAGGGGCTACGTCGTCAATTGGCTTTGCCAATAGATCCTTGCTTCCCCTTTGGGCCCCCTTTGGGGTAACTAAAAAGACCCCTTTGGGCATATATAGCGGGATGAAATATATAGCTGAAACCTCCGGGCCTACGTTCAAGGGCCCACAGGGGCCTAAAAGGATGTGATGTCTTTCTGCAATATTACGTTTTGGCTTGTATAAGCAGACTTAGATAAAGCTAAACTAAAGTTCTATATATATTACCTCCCTTTGTTGTTTTCAGCCGTCTCTTTCATTGGCTTTGCCCCCCTCTATCAGTTACCCTCCGGGCATCTTTTTCTTGCCTTCCGGGTTCCCCCTTCGGGGGTCGTTGCGCTTCTTTGTCCTCCGCGTCGTCTATTGGCTTCGCCAATTTATGCGCGGAGCGCATACTGCACCTTTAGGTGCTGGAGAACAACGTGGGAGTCGGGCTAAAATCGGCTATTGGCAAAGCCAATGGGCCGATCCTCGCTACGCTTGCCCAAAGGGCAACGAGAAAGCCAAGGTTGGTCCCGCTTTGCTCTTGCCCCTTCGGGGCAACGAGCAAAGCACAATCAGTTGCCCCAGAGGGGCCCGAAGGGGGGGGTAACTAAAAAGCCCTTTGGGGCAACTAACCCTTTGGGCCCCGAAGGATTGGTGCTTTGCACCAACCTTTGGGCATATATTGTGCAATATATGCCCTACGGGCTGAAAGCAGACAGAGATGCCCCGACTCTTTTGTCTGAAAGCTGTGGGCCCCCTTTGGGGCCCTTTTGCTTTCAGCCCTCTGGGCATATATTGCGGCCCCTCTGGGGCCTATTTTTTATAAAAAATTAACCAAAACGGCCTGATGTTGAGGCAATTAAAAACGCAGCGTAAGTAAAGATATAACCAACTGAGAAGTGAGCTAAACCTACTAAACGAGCTTGAACAATTGACAGAGCTACCGGTTTATCTTTCCAATAAACTAAGTTAGCTAATGGAGTTTTTTCGTGTGCCCAAACTAATGTTTCAATAAGTTCTTGCCAATAACCACGCCAAGAAATTAAGAACATAAAGCCTGTTGCATAGATTAAGTGACCAAATAAGAAAGTCCATGCCCATACAGATAAACTGTTCATACCAAATGGGTTGTAACCGTTAATTAGTTGTGAAGAATTTAACCATAAGTAGTCACGTAACCAACCCATTAAATAAGTTGAAGATTCATCAAACTGTGCTACGTTACCTTGCCATAATGTTAAATGTTTCCAGTGCCAATAGAACGTTACCCAACCAATTGTGTTAAGCATCCAGAATACTGCTAAATAGAAAGCATCATAAGCAGAAATGTCACAAGTACCACCACGACCAGGACCATCACATGGGAAGCTGTAACCAAAATCTTTTTTATCTGGCATTAATTTAGAACCACGTGCATCTAGGGCACCTTTAACAAGAATAAGTGTTGTTGTGTGTAGACCTAAAGCAATTGCGTGGTGAACAAGGAAGTCACCTGGACCAATTGTTAAGAATAATGAGTTTTGGTTGTTATTGATAGCATCTAACCAACCAGGTAACCATAAACTTTGACTATTAGTGAAAGCTACGCTATTATTTGATGATAATAATAAATCAAAACCATATAAAGTTTTACCATGAGCAGATTGAATCCATTGAGCAAAAACAGGTTCAATTAGAATTTGTTTTTCTGGAGTACCAAATGCTTGCATAACATCATTATGAACGTATAAACCTAATGTGTGGAAACCAAGGAATAAAGATACCCAGCTTAAGTGAGAAATTACAGCTTCTTTATGATCAAGCATACGAGCTAAAACGTTACCTTTGTTTTGTTCTGGATCATAATCACGAATAAAGAAGATTGCACCATGAGCAAAAGCACCACACATGATAAAACCAGCAATATATTGGTGGTGTGTGTATAGCGCTGCTTGAGTTGTGAAGTCAATTGCTTGGAATGCGTATGGTGGTAAAGAGTACATGTGTTGAGCAACTAATGAAGTAATAGTACCTACAGAAGCTAAAGCTAAACCTAATTGGAAGTGTAGAGAATTGTTTACAGTGTCAAATAAACCTTTGTGACCTGCACCTAAGCTACCGCTAGGAGCTGTATGTGCATCAAGAATTGCTTGCATACGGTGACCAATACCAAAGTTAGTACGGTACATGTGACCAGCAACAATGAAAATAACAGCAATTGCTAAATGGTGGTGAGCCATGTCTGTTAGCCATAAACTTTGTGTTTGTGGGTGGAAACCACCTAAGAAAGTTAAAATAGCTTGGCCAGAACCTTGTGCTGTACCAAAAACATGACTTGCTGTATCAGGATTTTGAGCATAAGCTGCCCAATTACCTGTAAAGAAAGGAGTTAAACCTTGTGGGTGTGGTAAAACTGATAAGAAATTATCCCATCCAACGTGTTGACCACGTGATTCAGGAATAGCTACGTGTACTAAGTGACCTGTCCATGCTAAAGAGCTTACACCAAATAAACCTGAAAGGTGGTGATTTAAACGAGATTCAGCATCTTTAAACCAAGAAAGAGAAGGTTGGAAGTTTGGTTGTAAGTGAAGCCATCCTGCAAAAAGGAAAACAGCTGATACTAAAGCTAAGAAAACTGAACCTACGTATAAATCTTGGTTTGTACGCATACCAATTGTATACCACCATTGGTATACACCAGAAGTTGAGATGTTTACAGGACCAGAAGCACCACCACGCGTGAAAGCTTCTACTGCAGGTTGGCCAAAATGTGGATCCCAAATTGCGTGAGCAATTGGACGAATATGTACAGGGTCTGTTACCCATTGTTCAAAGTTACCTTGCCAAGCTACGTGGAAAAGGTTTCCAGATGTCCATAAAAAAATGATAGATAATTGACCAAAATGCGAAGCAAAAATCTTTTGGTAAAGATTTTCTTCAGTCATACCATCATGGCTTTCAAAGTCGTGTGCCATTGCAAGGCCATACCAAATTCTACGTGTTGTAGGGTCTTGTGCTAGACCTTGGCTAAATTTTGGAAACAGTTTAGTTGCCATAAAATTGTCTTACTCCCTATGTTTATTTTTTATTAAGAATCACGTCTCTCTCTAAAAAGCCTTTCAGGCTTTTAGCCCTGTGCAATATATGCCCCCCTTCGGCCCGGAGGGCCCCGGCGGGCATATAAAGTGCTTTGTTGCCCCTTCGGGGCCCCTTCGGGTATATATTGCTCTTGCCCCGAAGGGGCAACGACACCAACAATATATGCCCCCCCTCCGGGCCCCTTTGGGCCCCTCCGGGGTAACTAAAAAGACAAATATGCGCGTTGTCTATTGGCTTCGCTTTTTTGTCCTTCGCTGTCGTGCCCCTTCGGGGCCCCTTTGGGCATATATAGTGTTGTCCAGCACCTAAAGGTGCAGTATGCGCTCGCCCCTTCGGGGAGCGCATAAATTGGCTTTGCCAATAGTTCCTTGGCAAAGCCAAGAGACGCGCATACTGCACCTTTAGGTGCTGGAAGCCCTTTGGGGCAAAAGCAACACTATGCTTTCTCCCGAAGGGAGACGTAGCGCATACTGCACCTTTAGGTGCTGGAGGAACGTGACCCCTGAAGGGGGTTACGTTATTGCCCCGAAGGTTGGTGCTTCGCACCAATCCAAAGGGGCAACAACGGAGGCATCTTAATAAAAACTATGAGGTGCAAAGCAAACTTTGCATAAAATATATTTAATATTCCAACACCTAAAGGTGTAGTATTTTGCCCCTTCGGGGCAACATATAGTATTTTTGTAAAGATACTACAGCTACGCCATAGTCTTAATCTATCAGCTCCGTTTTGGCAATATATGCCCAGCCCCGAAGGTTCGCTATATATGCCCACAGGGCTGAAAGCGCTTTATAGCCCTTTGTGTCTCGCGTTGGGGTATCGGCTTTGCCGATCCTCGACCGTTCGTTGTCAATTGGCTTTGCCAATAGTTCCTCCAGCACCTAAAGGTGCAGTATGCGCTACGCGCATAGCTTTGTCCCCCGAAGGGGGCCCTTTGGGTATATATAGCCCCTATGGGGCAGGATCGGCGAAGCCGACCAGTATGCGCTCGCCCCTTTGGGGAGCGCATAAGGGGCGAAAGCGCTTTATAGCCCTTTGGCTTTCTCTCGCTACGTCTCCCTTCGTCTCGCTTCGTCCCCCGAAGGGGGAAAGAGATGAGAAAGAGACGACAAAGAAGCCGTTCGTTGTCAATTGGCTTTGCCAATAGTTCCTCGCAATATATACCCTCCGGGCTGAAAGAAAGGGGGCCCTTTGGGTATATATAGCCCCTATGGGGCAGGATCGGCGAAGCCGACCAGTATGCGCTCGCCCCTTTGGGGAGCGCATAAGGGGCGAAAGTCGTTGCCCTTTGGGCCCCTTTGGGCCCGCAATATATTCCCTCCGGGCTGAAAGGAACGTGACCCCTTATGCGCTCCCCGAAGGGGCGAGCGCATACTGCACCTTTAGGTGCTGGAAGGGGGTTACGTTATTGGTGCATGCGTTGCCCCTTCGGGGCCCCTTTGGGCATATATTGCTCTTGCCCCGAAGGGGCAACGAGCACCAACCCCCTTTGGGCAATATATTGCTCTTGCCCCGAAGGGGCGTCCCACAACGTGTTGCCCCAAAGGGGCACGAGCTTTCAGACAAAAAAGCGAAGCCAATAGACAACGACGCAATAAAGTTGCCCCTTCTCGCTATTTAATAAGCGGCTCGTTTTTTAAAAGCCGATACCCCTTTGGGCCCCCTTTGGGCCCCCTTTGGGGTAACTAAAAAGCAACGAAAGGCAATATATTGTTAACGTTGGTACTATATAGCTGGCGCTTAATTATGCGCTCCCCAAAGGGGCGAGCGCATACTGCACCTTTAGGTGCTGGAAGCATAGCCTACAAACCGACAACAAAAAATGATTTAAAGTATAGACTAGCCCGAAGTATGCCCTTCGGGCTAGTCTATACTTTAAATAAAACTAGACTAAACGGACTATTGTCTAGTGTTGTTTAAAATGCAGTGTTTTTCCTTTCTTCTTGTTTTAAAGCATAAAACTCTAGGTTTTTAGACAGCTACAACCAATTTATTTCTCTAGCTTTCAGACCCTTCTCTGTATTTGGGGTTGTCCCCTGTGGGGACTTCCTTCAGCACCTAAAGGTGCAGTATGCGCTCGCCCCTTTGGGGAGCGCATAAATATATGCCCACTTTTTTGTCCTTCGCTGTGGATTGGTGCTTCGTTGCCCCTTCGGGGCCCCTTTGGGCAATATATTGCGGGACACAAACCTTTTTAGTTACCCCAGAGGGGGCCCACCGCTTTCAGACAAAAAAGCGGCCCAAGGGTAAGCATGCTCTTGCCCCGAAGGCCCTTTGGGCCGCCTTTGGGCCGCCTTGCTCGTTGCATCTCCCACTACGTGCCCTCCGGGTATATATTGCCGAACCGAAGGGGCCCCTTTGGGCATATATTGCTCTTGCCCCGAAGGGGCAATGACGCAATATTATGATGCCCATAGGGGGCTGTCCAAAGGGAACAAAGGGGCTCTCCGGGCTAAAAGCTCCCAAAAAAGCCCCAAGTAATGTATTTCAGCCGGCCCCTTTCGGGGCCCGGCCCGAAGGCCCGAAGGGTAACTGATTGAAAATTGAAATAATGTAAAAAAGCGATAGTTTTTTCTCTGCTTTAAACGGTGTTATAGAAAATGCCCGCTTTAAGAGTTATCTACAAGACTTACAGCCCCCCCCTCCGGCCCCTCTGGGGCAACTGATTGTGCTTCGTTGCCCCTTCGGGGCCCCTTCGGGCTTCTTTGTCTGAAAGCTTGCCCCGAAGGGGCAACGACACCAATCCAGAGGGCAATATGCCCAAAGGGCGGCAATCAGTTGCCCCAAAGGGGCCCGGAGGGGCTCTATATATGCCCAAAGGGCCTTCGCTGTTCTGGGCATATATTGCGGGCCCCAAAGGGCTTTTTAGTTACCCCAGAGGGGGCCCACTTCTTTGTCTGAAAGGCCCCTTTGGGCATATATTGCCTTATGCGCTCCCCGAAGGGGCGAGCGCATACTGCACCTTTAGGTGCTGGAAAGGAAGGGGCAACGACTTTATCTTGCCCTCCGGGGCCCAAAGGGCTGAAAGGTTGGTGCTTGCACAATCTATGCCCGGAGGGGCATCTCTTTCCCCCTTCGGCCCTTTGGGCCCCGGAGGGCAAGAAAAATATGCGCTATCTCTTTCCCCGGAGGGGCCCGGAGGGGGTAGTGGGACGCGCATACCCCGCAAAGCGGGAGCACCTTTAGGTGCTGGAGGAACGTGTTGTTGTTGCCCCTCCGGGGCAATCCTCGCTTCGCAATCAGTTACCCCGAAGGGGGGGCAACGAGAGTCATTGCCCCAAAGGGGCAACAACGAAGGGGGGCATATATTGTCTAAAAGATATTGTTAACAATATATGCCCACAGCCCCAAAGGGGGAGAGGGCTGAAAGGAAGGGCCAAATATGCGCTTCTTTGTCCTTCGCTGTCGAAGGGGGTTGTGTCCAGCACCTAAAGGTGCAGTATGCGCTCTGCGCATATTGGCAAAGCCAAGAGACGCGCATACTGCACCTTTAGGTGCTGCCCCATAGGGGCTATATATACCCAAAGGGCCCCCTTCGGGGGACAAAGCTATGCGCGTAGCGCATACTGCACCTTTAGGTGCTGGAGGAACAATTGGCGAAGCCAATAGACAACGAAGTTAGTCTTTGTTATGGTGCCCTTTGGTATCTTGGCTCTGCCCCTTCCTGGGTAACTGCTCTTAACAGAAAGTTTAAACACTAAACTTAAAAAAATACTATAGATATATATTATATATTAGTTTTTATTTAAGCCTTTTCGAGGCATAACGTTAAAAAAAGGTCCGAAGGTTGGTGCTTTCTATGCCGCGTCCCACAACGTGGGAAGAGCGGGCGTCCCGCTTTGCTCTTGCCCCTTCGGGGCAACGAGCGTCCCACAATATAAGCCCAAAGGGCTGAAAGCTCCGGGGCCCCTTCGGGGCACGAGGCGGCGCCCCTTTGGGCATATATTGCCCAAAGGGGTTGTATCCTTTCAGCCCTCTGGGCATATATTGTCTGCTTTCCAGCACCTAAAGGTGCAGTATGCGCTCGCCCCTTCGGGGAGCGCATAAGCCATAAATGTCTGCTTTCAGCCCTTTGGGCATATATTGCGTCCCACAACGTGGGAGATCCTCGCAATATATGCCCAAAGGGGCCTCTTTGGATTGGTGCTTCGCTCGTTGCCCCGAAGGGGCCCCTTTGGGCATATATTGCGGGACCAACCTTCAATATATGCCCACCGCTTTCAGCCCTCTGGGCCCCGGAGGGCAAGATAAAGCCCAAAGGGTAAGCAATATATGCCCGAAGGGGCCCCGAAGGGGCTTATATTGCGTCTTGCTTTGCAAGAGAGGAGGGGTATCGGCAGGGCCGATCCTTGGCTTCGCCAAGAGAGCACCAACCTTTGGGCTTCCAGCACCTAAAGGTGCAGTATGCGCTACGTTTCCCTTCGTCTCGCTTCGCGAGATGAGAAAGCATATTTGTCTTATGCGCTATCTCGTGCCCCGAAGGGGCCCCGAAGGGCATATAAAGTGTTGTCCAGCACCTAAAGGTGCAGTATGCGCTCCGCGCATAAATTGGCTTTGCCAATAGTTCCTTGGCAAAGCCAAGAGACGCGCATACCCCGCAATATATGCCCTCCGGGGCCCCTTCGGGGCAACGAGACAGCGAGGGCCCTTTGGGCATATATTGCCGATCCTGGAAAGGGAGGGGCTCTGGAGGGTCCCAAAGGGGACTTCCTGAAAGCTGAAAGCTATGAGTTACCCTCCGGGCCTAAAACAAAAACTGAAAGCTAGATACGGTTAAAATAACTTATTTGAAAAACTGGGGCGGAAGGATTCGAACCTGCGAATGGCGGTACCAAAAACCGCAGCCTTACCACTTGGCGACGCCCCACTAACTTATAACTTTATAATAATATATCTTTAAAAAAATTTTATGTCAATTTTTTGTTTTTATTATCCCCCCTGGGGTCCCCTTTGGGCATATAAAGCGAGGAAGGTTGGTTTCTCCAGCACCTAAAGGTGCAGTATGCGCTACGTCTCCCGAAGGGAGAAAGCATAGCTTCTTTGTCGTCGTTGCCCCGAAGGGGCCTTTCAGCCCGGAGGGTATATATTGCGAGAGAAAGCCGGGGCCCCTTCGGGGCAAGAGAACCAAAGGGGCCCCTTTGGGGCAACGAGAAAGCGCGAAGCGGCTCCTTCCCTTTGGGCTTCTCTGTCTTATGCGCTTTTTTGTCGTCTCTTTCCCCCTTCGGGGGACGTAGTGAGAGAAAGCCGGAGGGGCCCGGAGGGGCCCGGAGGGGGTTGTGGGACGCGCATACCCTTGCCCCTTTGGGGCAAGAGCAAAGCGGGAGACAGCGAGGGCCCTTTGGGCATATATTGCCGATCCTGGAAAGGATACCCTTTTGGGCATATATTGGGCTGAAAGCCGGGGTCCAAAGGCTCGCTTCTTTGTCTGAAAGGCTTCTTTGTCTAACTTTCTCTTTCTCTTTTTTGTCTTATGCGCTCCCCGAAGGGGCGAGCGCATACTGCACCTTTAGGTGCTGGAAAGCCCCCTTCGGGGGACGCAGCGAGACGAAGGCCCTTTGGGCATATATTGAGGGCTGAAAGGATCCTCCGATGCCCCTTCGGCCGCTTTGCTCGTTGCCCCAAAGGGGCAAGAGCAAGCGGGACGTAATCGATAGCCAATAGATCGTAGAGACTATATATGCCCAAAGGGGCCCCGAAGGGGTACTATCAGGATCCTTTCCAGCACCTAAAGGTGCAGTATGCGCTCGCCCCTTCGGGCCCCTCCGGGG